>WLWF01001389.1_pt1 | contig 19954 bp, 34 predicted proteins | sample 6718331 | NCBI WGS metagenome assembly WLWF01 (sample SAMN12718692, study PRJNA515312) | sponge metagenome | isolation source: marine sponge | host: Mycale hentscheli | place: New Zealand: South Island, Marlborough, Capsize Point | collected 2003-05-01
CCACCGTTACCTCAAACTAGTATGCCAATAGTGCAACAAACAGCTCAATTAAGAGACCCAAATACTAACTTGACACGAACACAGACTGCTTTATTATCTCCAGAAGAACAAGTTATTGCGAGTAGGAAAACATAATGGCTAAAGATAACGCATTACAAAAAATAGAATCTCATGAAAAACTTTGCAGAATTATGCAAAAACAAACTCATGACAAGATTCACAAAATAGAGTCACAAATAAGTAGACTCGAAAAAATTGTATTAGTATCAGCAGGTATGTTGATAATGGGAATGGCTAATATGATTTTTATGTTAATAACAAACACTCACTAAAAAAATTTTCATGCAACTATCAAAACATTTTACTTTAAAAGAGATGACCAAATCGATGACCGCTCAACGTAGGGGAATTGATAATACACCTGGACCCGGAGAGATAAAAAATTTAGGTGACCTGTGTTATGAGGTTCTTGAACCTTTACGTGCATGGGCAGACAAACCTGTTACAATTACCAGCGGCTATCGTAGTGAAGCATTATGTGAAGCGATCGGCAGCAAAAAGACATCGCAGCATGCACTGGGCCAGGCGGTTGACCTAGAAATTTTTGGTATCCCTAATATTAAGACAGCTTACTGGCTACAAAATAACGTAGACTTTGACCAGCTCATCATGGAATATTTTGATCCGACAGATCCAGCAGCTGGATGGATTCACATAAGTTATCACGAATCAGATTCAAATAGAAAACAAGTTCTTACTTTCGACGGTAAAAAATACACTGCAGGTCTTCCAGATATGGAATGGAAGGGTGGAAAAGTAGTCGGTTAGATCCAGTCTTTTAATTCTTCACCTAAGACTTCCGATGCTATATTAATTTTTTCTCTTAATGCTTTTACAATTTTTTCATCAACAGTATCCTCTGCTATAATATCTACATATGTTACCGATTTTGTTTGTCCTATTCTATGCGCTCTGTCTTCTGACTGTAATCTTTTTTCTAAATCGTAACCATTAGAATAATATACAACTGTATTAGCTTCAGTAAGCGTGATACCATAACCACCTGTCTGTGTTGTACCTACAATAAACCTACACTTCTTATTGTTTTGAAACTTCTTTATATTCTCTTGCCTTTCATCTTGAGGCGTTAATCCATAATAATCAACCACGGATCCCGGACCATATTCTTCAACAATAGCTCTTATAATTTGATGTACATCTTTTTGATAATTAGCCCAAATAATAACTTTACCTTCTGTTTCTTCTAATACATTCATTAATTCTGTAATTCTATTGTTCTGTATCATTTGTATGCTGCCATCATCAGCTGTAAAATGACCACAAGTTATTTGATGTAATCTCATTAGCTGAGTTAACACCGTCATAGTTGAAGTAACTTTACCATTTAATACTGCCATAGCTGTTTTCTTCATTTGTTCGTAAATTTTTCTTTGATCTGCAGTAAGTATAATATGTCTTTTAGTAAAATTTTTTGGTGGTAAATCTAAACAATCTTCTTTTAAAACTCTGTAAGAAAAGTTTTGTAAAGTATTGGATAACTCTCCAAGGTTTTTAAACTCATCAACAACTTGTATTGATCTCCCTCTCAAATGCATCGTTTTCATTTCTGCATATCTATTACGAAAAGCATAATAAGAAGTAAAATCTAAAAGATAAGGATCTAAAAATTCACATTGAGTATACAGGTCCAAAGGATTTTTAGTGACAGGAGACCCTGTCATAATTCTTCTATACTTTGCATAATTACCAAGAGTAATTATATTTTTAGTTCTTTTAGCTGTAGGTGTTTTGATTGTAGTAGACTCATCAATAGCCATTAAGACTTTGTGTGAGTTTAAAAATTTAGATGCAAACTTCATACCTTTCTCTGTACTAAAAGCTTCAACATTCATAATTAAAATATGTAAGTGTGTTTCAACTTCAAACAAACTTTCTAATTTTTCTTGTTGTTTTTTAGTAATATTAGCTTGCCACAGAATTGACACATTCTCTATGTGAGTTGGTAGATGTGTGGGTAACTCTTGTTCATACCAAGTTTTAATTACACCTTTGGGTGCTATGATTAATGCTCCATCAATCTTACCTTTGTCATATAACATAGCCATGTTATCAATAAGAACTTTTGTTTTACCTGTTCCCATCTCCATAAAATATGCATACGTCTCTTTACTCCATGACTTCTCTAAAGCAGTCAATTGATGCTCATACGGTTTTGTCTTAAACTTATAATTCATCTTTCTATTGACATAGATATAAAGGATGTTATATGATATGTCAATGTCAGAAAGTAATAAATACGAAAATTTAAAGGTTAGTTCTGTACCTACAGTTTATGTTATACAAGAGATTGCAGGCACACGTGCAGGCAACCCAAAAATAAACATTATGGGTGCAGCAAACTATGGTCAATTTAAATTTTTGTTACCAGAGTTTTCTCAAATGATTTTTTCACCAGGTCCTTTGATATATAAATTAAGGCAAGGGTTGAAAGATTATAAGAAGAAAGACTTTTTACTACTTACAGGCGATCCTGCAATCATAGGTGTTGCATGTTCAATTGTATCTGATATTACTCACGGCAAATATAATTTGTTGAAGTGGGACAAACAAGAAAGAAAATACTATTCAATAGCAATAAACTTATATGAGAAAGGCGAAATAGATGAGCATTAAACAACAAGTAAAATTCAAAGACACAATAGACTTTGAACAAGATCAACAAAACGCAATGAGTAAAACTGAAAACATTCAGTCTCTTGCAGATCAAGTAGAAACATTAGAGGGTTTACATTCTAAAATAGAAGCAAGTGAAAACAATCTAAAAGATCTAAAAAAAGAATACCAACGCGTATCAGGGGAGGTTATACCTACAATGATGAGTGAAATGGGTTTAGCAGAATTAAAACTTCAGGATGGATCACATCTTAAAGTTTCGACGTCGTATCGTGCCACTATAACAGAGGCAAATAAAGAATCGGCGTTTAACTGGCTTCGTGAAAATGGCTTAGGCGATATAATCAAAAACGAGATACTCGTATCGTTTGGTCGTAACGAAGATAACAAGGCGGCTGATTATGCCGAACTTGCAAAGGGTCAAGGGTTTCAACCGACACAAAAGATGAAGGTAGAACCCATGACTCTAAAAGCGTTAGTCCGTGAGCGTATCGAGGCAGGAAAAGAAATGCCAACGGAAATCTTCGGGGTGTTCTCGGAGAATAAGACAACAATAAAAAGGAACAAATAAACATGAACCAAGTAACAGAAAAAAAGAGTGGTGCACTAGCTACATTTGATATGGAAGCTGATGCACAACAAGGAGCCCAGAATATTTCGCAAGAAGATCTTGCGTTACCATTCTTAAAAATTTTGGGACAACTATCTCCAGAGGTAAACAAAAGAGATGGTAAGTACGTCGAGGGCGCAGAGCCAGGTAAAATAATTAATACCGTGACGAATGCATTGTACGACAAAATATCTGTTGTACCATGTCATTACAAACGACAGTACATTGAATGGCAAGACAGAGGTACCAGCAGTGGTGCACCTGTAGCAATTCACGATGCAGATAGTGATATTGTCAGCAAGACAACTAGAGGTAAAGATTATAAAGACAGATTACCAAACGGTAACTATCTTGATAATACTGCTAGTCATTTTGTACTTCTCATTGGTGAGAACCCATCGACAGCTTTGATTTCTATGAAGTCTACTCAACTTAAAGTTAGTAGAAAATGGAACTCAATGATGTTGGGTATCAAGATGCAGGGTAAAAACGGTTTGTTTACTCCGCCAACTTACAGCCACATTTATAATCTATCTACTGTTCAGATGTCTAATGACAAAGGAACATGGTTTGGTTGGGATGTAGCAAAGGTAGGACCAGTTACAGATAAGGGTATCTATGACATGGCAAAATCTTTTGCAGACTCTGTAGGTAAGGGTGAGATACAAGCTAAACCTGAAGTTCAAGAGCAGACAAAGAAATCTTTGAATTTATAGAATCCTAGGTAGTGGGCGTCAATGCGAGAGTGGAGATGCCCACTTTTAATTTATGAATGATAAGATAAATAAAAAACCTATTACCTATGAAGATTGGCTTGATCTTAGTCACGTAATAGTACCCACTGATCAAAAGAAGGCTAGGGTTAGTTGGAAGAAAGAAGATTTTAGTTTAACGAAAGAAGAATGGAAAAACAATCACTCAAAAGCACAGATAGCATTACGATTAGACAAACATATTGATTTAGACATAGACAACTTTGTTGTTAGAAGATTTATTACACATTATTTAAAAGACTGCGGTGCAGTTTACGGCAGAAGAAATAATCCAAATAGTCATTACCTTTGGACAGGTTCTTGCAAATTTACACAATACATACTACCAAAAAGTTTTGAAAAGAATTTTGAAAAGTTTCCACACGGAGCAACTCTGTGTGAGTTAAGAAGTGGTAAAGAAAGATATACAATAGTTCCAGAATCTCCTTACGATGATAATGGAGAAGTAGTTGAATGGGCAACCTACACTAACATTCATGAGTACAGTGGCAATATAAGAGTTGATGTAGGTAAGATTGCTTTATCAACAGCACTTACAATTATATATCCACCTGCTGGGTCTAGAGATATTTACTGCACAGCTATAGCAGGAACTTTAATTAAGAATACAGATTGGACAGCAATTGAAATAGATAAGTTTGTACACAACATTGCAATTGAAGCAAACGATACTGAAGCTGAAAAACGTAATGAAAAAGGCACAACAGGTAAAAAAGCAGAAAAACAATACGGCATTCCTAAATTAGCAGAAGTTTTAAATGTAGATCAAAAAGACATAGTAAAATTATTTAGTTGGATTGGTATTGAAAACAATACCGAAGAGATACAAGAACACGTTGGTGAAATAACCGAATACGGAAGTGATAGATACTTTGTAAAGATATACACTACAGAAGAAGGTAAGAAAGTTGAAAAGGATATAACTGTAGAGGGACCACAGTTGATGAATAAAAAAATATTTTACAATGAAGTAATGAAACAAGCTGCAGTGTTTTTACCATACATGAAAGAGATGGACTTTGAAAAAATGATGATAGCGAAGTTTGAAACACGTAGAAAGTCACAAGACTATGATCCAGAATCAAGTGAGGACTTACGATTCATTGGTTGGTTTGATAGTTTTATTGCGGAGCACAAAGCATTTACAGATAAAAAAGAATTACATTTGTTTGGTATGCCTTTTTACAATGTTAAAAATGAGAGCTTAGAATTTAAGTTAGACAAGTTTGATGAATACTTACAAAAGAAAAGAGTGAGTATGGCCAGGGTAGATTTAGTTTTAAAATGCAGGAACGTTCTCAAAGCAAAAAAATATAGAGGTAAGTACAAAGATCATTCTTGTTCGACATACAAAATAGAAAATTACAATGTTGATGAAACACATCTAATTATAGATGGTGAAGTAGAAGAACATACGGAGGTAAAACAAATAGTACATGAGCAATCTTAAATTTATAGTTGGTCCTCCAGGGACTGGTAAGACACATATTTATTTAAAAAATAAGTATCAAGAACTTTTGAAAATATATTCACCAGAGAAAATGATTTTATTATCACATACAAATGTAGCTGCTGATGAGATTAGAGAAGCGGTAGAGGACCTACCAATAATTAAAGATATGAAATTAGAAGAAGATTTTTTTGAAAATAGAATTTGCACCATACACAAGTATTGTCAAAGCAAACTAATTAAGAAATCTTTATTCAAAGACGAGGACCATGCAAATCTTTGTAGGATGCACAAAGAATTTAAATACCATGACGTGACAGAAAACGTATCAGAGGATCACGACTTTTATAAATTTGTAAAAGGAGCAATTGGAAGAGGACTTACTACTAAAGAATATTATCTGTTGTTAAAACAAAGAGGCGATTTAAAAACTTATAAAGATTTAAAAATGATTAATGAAATGATTGAGTGGGCTACTGAATATAAAAAGAATGAACAAGTCAGAGCTTACGAAGATATGATACAAGAGTTTAACAATCCAAATGTTAAAGTTCCTGACATAGATGTATTGATAGTTGACGAAGCACAAGACAGTAACGTTCCACAAAGAAAAGCTTTGGAGAAGATCGCAACTAATGCAGAAGAATTTATTATGGTAGGAGACCCCGATCAAACTATTTTTGAATGGGCTGGAGCTGACGCAGATTATTTTCATACGATCTCAAAAGATGCAGAACAATTAGAACAAGGACTTCGATGTGGTAAAACTATAAATGAATTATGTAAAAAAATTATAGCACCGCTATGGCAAGAATATGAATACAATAGAATATGGAAACCTGCTAAAGATGTAATTGGTCATCATTATTATTTACCTAATTACATATCAGATTGTTCTCACATGAGAATATTGTTAGAGAAAATAAAAAACACAAAAGAAAGTTTTCTGTTTACATTCAGAGGCAACCCTTCACACAAATGGGCACGAGCTTTCTTACTAAGAAATGGAATTAATTTTTGTGCAGTAGGAAACGATCCCTTTGTTTCTAAAAAACAATTTGAATGTCACAAGAACTGGCCAGACTTTGTAAAAGGTAAACCAGTATCACTACAACAAATAAAATATTTTTGGGAGTATATGGGTATGCAAACTATTGTAAGAGGTAAGGGTAAAGAAACATTTAAAGATTGGATTGATAAAGAATATACAATTCAAGAAATGATAGACAAAGGTTATTTATATGAAAAAAGCCTTGAGTTTACTGACTTTTTAGACACTCGAATAAAAAGTAAAATAAATGAAGAACAAGTAAGATTTATTAGACAGTTAATTAGAGATGGTGTTGATGTTGAAGAAGTAAGTAGAGTTCAATACGGAAACATACATAAAGTAAAAGGTATGACATTTGATAATGTAATTGTTGATTTGACTGCAACAAGAAGAGAAGATTATTTTACACAGCTTCGTTTAAAGTACGTTGGGTACAGTAGAGGAAGAGTCGATTGTTGGACAATCGCATCACAAAAACAATACACACTAGGAGTTAGACAATGAGCAAAGTATGGGACAAACAAATTGGTGGGAATCACTACCAACAAAATTTTAAAATTCAACCGAGCAAGTTTGTAATTGAAAATAAACTTTTATTTCCTGAAGGATGTGCTATAAAATATATCTGCAGGCACCAATTCAAGGGGAAGAAAGAAGATTTAGAAAAAGCAATACACTTTATAGAAATGATTATTGAAAGGGACTACAATGTGTAACACACCAGAGGATTTAAATTTAGAGGGTATAGATACAGTAGCAGTCGACATTGAGACATACGACCCTAATTTAAAATCAAAAGGACTTGGTGCAATCAGAGGAGACGGATTTATTTGTGGTGTTGCAGTTGCAACAGATAACGAGACTGTGTATTTTCCTTTAAGTCATGCCGACACAGATTTATCTTTAGATAAAAAATTAAAAATTTGGGAGTCTTTAGATGAAAAAATCTTTCAAAACGAAAAGATTACCAAAGTCTTTCACAATGCAATGTACGATGTTTGTTGGATAAGAGCGGTGACTGGTAAAAAGATGAGAGGTAGAATTGTTGACACAATGATCGCAGCTTCTGTCATTGATGAAAATAGATTTAAATACTCATTAGATGCTTTGTCAAAAGATTATTTAAAAGATGAGAAGTATAAGTATGACTTACAAGAAAAAACATTAGCATGGTCTGGTGGAACTGTAAAAGATCCAATGACTAACATGCATAAGTTACCTGCATCTGTTGTAAAAGAATATGCAAAACAAGATGTGAATTTAACGTTACGTTTATGGAAGTTATTTAATAATAAATTAGACGAGGTATTATACACTAAACCAGAAAATAGTGAAGAGAAAACTTGTAGAAATATATTTGAATTAGAAACAAAATTATTTCCCTGCCTAGTTGACATGAAGTTTAAGGGAGTTAAAATAGATACCCAAAAAGCTGAGGCTTTTGGTAAAAGATTAGAAAGATGTCGAGATAAAATAATTAAGTTTATTAAATTAAGAACAGATGTCGATGTACAGATATGGGCTGCTTCATCTTTAAAACATTTATTAGATCAACAAAAAATTACAAATTATAAAACAACACCCAAATCTAAATTACCACAGTTACCAAAAGATTATTTACGTAAACATGAGAATAGATTTTTACGATTAGTGGCTAAGGCCAGAGAGTTTGATAAAGCTAAAAGCACATTTGTAGATGGCCTATTAAGTTTTGTACACAATGGTCGAATACATGCTGACATCAATCAGATAAGAGGTGATGGTGGTGGAACTGTAACTGGTAGATTTTCTATGAGTAATCCCAACCTCCAACAGATCCCATCAAAAGGATTTATTGGTAAAAAGATGAGAGAGTTGTTTATACCTGATAATGGTTATAAATGGGGTAGTTTTGACTACTCACAACAAGAACCTCGTATTGTTGTACACTATGCGATCAAATTGGGTCTTCCTGGAACTGATGGTCTACAAGAAGAATTTGATAAAGAAGATGCTGACTTTCATCAGATTGTTGCAGATATGGCGAACATACCAAGATCACAAGCTAAAACAATTAACCTGGGTCTGTTCTATGGCATGGGAAAAATAAAATTACAAAAAGAATTAAGTTTAGATTCTGTAGATGCTAGAAAATTATTTCAAACTTATCATGGTAAAGTACCCTTTGTGAAGCAATTATCTTTTGCTTTATCAGACTTTGCAACAGAAGAAGGACTTTTGTTTACCCTTGGAGATAGGTTTTGTAGATTTAATAAATGGGAGACAACTGATAAAAAATGGAACAATGACAAACAAAGATTTGATGAAGTACCTTTGTACAACACAAGAGAACAGGCTGTTGATGCTTATAAACTAGAACAAATGAAAAAGTATAAGGAACTAACAGACCCTGAGTGTGAGTTTTTTGATAAACATTACACACGCGCGTTTACTTACAAAGCTTTGAATAGATTGATACAAGGGTCCGCTGCAGATATGACAAAGAAGGCAATGGTAGATCTATATGAAAAAGGTATAATACCTCACATACAAATACACGATGAACTTTGTTTTTCGACCACGGACCACGAATCAAAATTAATCAAAGAAACAATGGAAGACACCATGCCCCTTGAAGTCAAGAACAAAGTGGACTATGAATCTGGGACCAATTGGGGTAATATTAAATGAGGATTTTTTATGGCATATCTAAACGCAAACATACCAGTAACTTATGCTCAGATAAGAAGAGAGTATTTATATGATTGTAAAAAACATCATGGAGAAGTTGAAGACTGTATCATCTTTGGTCTTAGCGCTATTACAGGTAAGTCGATCTTGTTTCATGCCATTATGGAAAATGGTGCAATCTTTTATCGTCTCCCAATTACGGCTTTTATTCAACGTGGTTTTCAACCGGAGTCTGTTCCCATTAGGAGACTTGATGAACTTCAACTCTGGAATTGTTTTTCTTATTATCCTTCTGTGCATTCTTGGGATATTCTAGACGGTCAAGCAGGAAAATACATAGGTAAAGATAAAAAATGGCACCACGGTCAATACTTATTTACTGTTGATTTTGCTCACCCAGAGAGTAATATACTAGATACGGATCATTCAGAGATTCCGCACGAGCACAAGTGTGCTCACATCATAGCCCTTGACGATGGGAACTATGCAGCACAACCAAACAATCGATGTATATGGGATATACCTTCTTTCACAGTGAAAGATAATATTCCTGATTGGAAAGTGCAAACCTCTGAGTGGAATGTAGAAAACACAAGTAAATGGAAAACCGAAGATACGGATAATTTCTTTTACGAAATTGAGGAGAAAAAACATGATTAAAAAAATTAAACAAAAGTTAAAAGCGATCTGGGAAAGTATTGTTTCAAAATTCTGGCAGGATTAGTTTATGAATTTAGCAGACTTACTAAAGAAAAATTTTGTATTAGTTCCGGTTGTGGCATCAGTCCTAGTCGGAACTTTTACTGGTGTTCGTTATATTGTTAATCTAACAGATACAATTAATACTAACCAACAAGAAATTGTAGATCTCAAAAGAGATTTAAAAGTCGCTGAAGATAAAATTGTAGATCAAAATACAAGACTAACTTCTGCTGAGTCTACTTGGCAAATGGCAGAAAATTTATACAGACAACTAGCAGATCAAGTTAGAGAACACGACTATGATATTAAGGATTTAAACAGGTAATGTATGGAGGTTCTCAGGATGAATTATTATTTTACAGGATTAATTATTCTAGCTCTTACAATCTTAGCATTGTTTGTAGAACCTGCATATCCTAGAAACGAATATCTTAACGAGTATGGTGTAAGATGTGGTGAAGTAGATTTTAGAATAGAAGATAGAAATAGAGATACAGATTATAGAACATCAAACTCAAGCGATTATGATAATGATGAACAAAATTTTAGTATAACTTTTAGAAAGTATTTAGGTACAGATTGTAAAACATCAAAAGAAAACGTAGCCATCAAACAACAACTAGAGTTAATGAAAATGTGTGGCAGAGTTAATAGCAATCCAAGTCTTGCAAACAATGAAAACTTTGATTTATTAGTAGCTAAATGTAGAGGTGTAACTCCTTCAAGAGATAATACTAGACCAGTTGATTCACAAAGTTTGTGGGATGATATGAAAGATGAGTATAAAAAAGAGAACCCAGAGGTTAATTTAATGAATGATAAACTTATAGGCCCTAGTAAAAGCAAATTGAAAATGCCTCCAAAAGGGTATATATTACCTCTACCAAAACCAAAAGATGAATAAACCATTAAAAATATCTGAAGAAGCTGCTGTGCAAATGCCGATGAAGACGGTTGCCAGTTTGATCGCGATGGTCGCCATTGGGACCTGGGCTTATTTTGGTTTGCATGAGATGCTCAATAATCACGCTACAAAGATAGAGTTAATGCAAAAAGATTTAGAACAAAACTCAGAGTTTAGAATAAAATATCCAAGAGGTGAGTTAGGTCAATCAAGTGGAGAAGCGGAGCTCTTCATGTTGGTCGAGCATATGAGTGGTTTGATTGAGTCTATGGATGAAGAATTGAAAGGTATGAGAAATAATAAAATTAATATAGATTTTTTAAAAGAACAGGTATCTAAAGTACAGGTTGATGTAGAAAAATTAATTAGAAATGGTAATGGAGCACACTAATGGTTGAGATGGTATTTGCACTTTTACTTTTACAAGACCACAAAATTGTGGAGCATCGTTACCACGAGTCCCTATCAAAATGTCTTAAGGCCAAGCGTTACGCTATGAAGGACAAAAGTCCTGGTGATAGAGTTGTATACAAATGTATACAATCTAAGGCAAACGTAGAAATATATATGGGTGATAAAAAAATAACTTCTTTAATATTGGAATGATGAAAATACAAGCTGAAATAGTTAATGGAAAATGTCCAACATGTGAAGAGTTTACTATGTTGGTTGGCTTAACACCTGAAATGTATAGATGTATGAGCTGTGGTGCAGATTTACAACAACACATAAATGGGAAAATAAGCTATATACCCACTTTAAATTCAAAAACTTTAGTATCTGAAGTAGAAAAGTATTTCGATGGCAAGGAAAGCTAAAGGTTTATACGCAAAAGTAGAGCACGAGCCTATATTTCATTCAACTAGTATAGGACGCAACCCTAGCTTGTGTAAAATGAACAAACATAAGCGTAGAAGTTATAAAAAATATCGTGGCCAAGGAAGATAACACTTGACATATATCCCTAGATGTCCTATATATTCCCCATACTCAATTAATTAATTTGCAAATTAATTAATCTTTGTGGCAGAACAACGCTTAAGCGGGTGTAATGCACAGGACCGGAGGGTTACGGCCAAGTGGCTGAAGACACCGGAAGTGGTTGTTAGTACCGACCAAATCTCTATATCACATAGATGCTTGGACGCTTCGGGAAAGCTTGTAGGTGCCCTACCAAGGTAACCCTACCAAAGTGAGTTACTAAATTATGAAAGAAAAAGTAATAACAATAAAAACAAACGATATATCACAACGTCAGTATTCAACCTTGTTGTTAGAATTAAATATAATGAAACAAGCTTGGAAATCATATGGTGTTCATATACAATTATCAGCACCTAGTTTGAAAAAAATAATAACGTTAGGTACAAATGCGATCGACAAAAAACCTAGATGATTTAGCAAATCTTTGGAATAAAACTAAAGATCCAAAACATAAGGATCTTTGGTATAAAAAAGTAAAGGAGTGGGCAAATGGATCTAATAATACTAAACGACGGGTTGTTTCAGTTAGTGCCTGTTACAAAGCAGATGACGGAACATATGTCATTGTTGGCAAAAGTAGATTGCTTTGAGTTGTGTGAGATTTTAAGATTAAAGTTTACAACTTATTTGGACACACCTTTTAATCAACATGTAATGAATGATGGTAGTGGTGATTTTTACGGCTGTATTTGTAAGTAGTCTTTTATTTTTACCAGCTATTCTTATGCTGTGGATGTGGAATAAAGAAACACCTATCCTAAAGAGGGAAAAATAAGGATAGGTAATGGTGAGAAGACTTTCGCCATAACACAATTTGAACACATTGTCAAATCGTACTCTCCGGAGTACAATAAAACTTAACAAACATACCATGTTTATTAATATCTGTTCTACCTATCTCTTCCATTTTTTTCATAGATTCTTCGTAACCAAACATCAGACAATCATATTGTGTAGGAAATCTTTCTGGCCATTCAAAGGGTGGCATACAAACGTTTTGCACCTGAGAACAAATTACTAAAGTTAATAATATTTTCATTGACAATCCTATAATATCACCTATATTGGTTGTAAAAAATGAAAGGAAACAAGCATGACAGATATGAGTAAGTACAAAAATGTTTCGCTAACAAAAGAAACATACAAGATATTAGAGTCTTTGTCGAAAGTATTATTGCCCGACGCCAAATTGTCCGTAGCAAAAACTATTGAATCTTTAGCAAATGAGAAAGCGAGAAGAATGAATGGCAAAATTAAAAAAAGCTAGTATCCAATTATTAATTTGCCCAACGTGCAAAGGTAATGGATATTTAAAAGTTGCAACAGAAACAAAAGAAACAGTCCACCAATGTTGGGACTGCGATTCAGAGGGAGAATTTTATGAAGAGACTGGCATTGATTATATTGATGATGGTAGTTCTGACAAACTGCACTAGAAATATAGAGTTTGATGGGTTTGATCCAACAACCTCAGTAGTGAAGTGGGTGTTTACCGGCGGTAAGAAGCAATGATTCCTGATACAGACAAAGCATATATCGCAGGACTCTTTGATGGTGAGGGTAGTATCTATTTTACCCGTAGGCCTGAAAAGAAAAAGAAACACAAAGGCAAAGGATTTAGAGTATCTAATAGTTTACGACTATCGATGGAAATAACAATGACTGATGAATCTGTCATTCGTTGGGTCCACGAAATTGTAGGTTGTGGCACTGTAAACAAAAAACCTAGAAAAGGTTTACGTAAAGATGGCACTAAGTATTTGATGCAATACAAATGGCGATGTACATTCAGAGATGCCTACTATGTCTGCTGCATGATCTGGCCTTGGTCTCATACCAAGCTGCCAAAGGTTAGACAAATCATTGATCATTATGCTAAACAAAGTTTAGATGATAAAATAATAAATTTAGAGGAGTACAAATACATCAGAGATCATGTTCGATAAATATATTTATAATTTTTTACATTGGGTAATGGGTTGGTCAGGTCAACTTAGTTCTTGGGCCTGGAGAGGTCATGTAAAAATTTTAAAAAAGAAACAACAAGCGGAACATGATAAGTTAATAAAAGATAAGGAGAACGCTGAATATTTAAAAATGTTAGTAAGGAGCACATATGAAAAGGACAGATAACGTTGATATAAAAGACAAAGTACAGATCGAAGTAAGCACAATGAACTGGGGACCCTGTGTGGTCAAACTTAGAATCTTAGATGATTTTAAAAAGATATTGCTTGATGAAGCACGGAACACGGAAATAGATTTTAGAGATAAGCTAGCCGGACAGATAGCCAAAGAACGTGGTTACAATGAAAAGCAACGTGAGAAGATTATACCTTTCTTATCACCTTATTTAGGTGTGTATGATGAATGCTTTCAACGTTTCCAAAACGAAAGATACAAATCAAAACCTGAGTATGCGTTAACAGCTCTATGGTGTAACTTCCAACGTCAGTATGAATTTAATCCACCACACGATCACGATGGCAAACTATCGTTTGTAATATACCTATCGATACCTGAACCTTTGAAAAAAGAAAACGAAGCGTATAAGGGTAGAAGCTGTGGACCTGGAGGTATACAGTTTATGTATGGTGATGGACCTAGAGACTGTGTAAGCTATTTGTCTTACTTTCCTAAAGAAGGTGATATGTTTATCTTTCCTGCCTGGTTGAAACACTGGGTTAGTCCTTATAACTCTGATTGTGTAAGAGTGAGTGTGTCAGGCAATGTTCATGACTCAGCACCCTTGAACCAAGTTAAGAAAGGTTCTTTGGTAAAAGAAGTAGATCCTAAAGAACATGAAGAATATATAAAAGAATTGAAGAAGAAATTATGAAGAAAATTTTAGAGAAACTAGAGATATGGTCTTTGTATTATCGAACTGAGATAATCTGGTTTATTGCTGGATTTGTTACAGGAGCCATTATTCTATGATGGATGAGAAAGATCTTGAAGAGTACCATAACATTGGTAAAGCGATCAAACACAATGCGAAGTATACCTATGTGGATGCCACACGGCACGAGGACCACGGAACACGGCTCTATGATGTAAATGGTTCTAGACTTCCAAGCGTAACTACGATATTAGGCGCTACCAAAGATCAACAATTTTTAAAAGACTGGACGGCTAAAGTTGGAAAAGCAGAAGCAGAACGAATCAAGAATCTTAGTAGTAGGAGGGGCACTTCCATGCACAAATTCCTCGAGCATTATATTCTCGGCACTGGTTACGATGATCTTACAGAACTCGGACAGAAGGCGAAAACCATGGCCCAAAAAGTTATTGACGTGGGTCTTACGCCAGTGGAAGAATACTATGGCTCAGAAGTTACATTATATTATCCTGGCCTTTACGCTGGGTCTACTGATCTAGTTTGCCTACACAACGGCAAAGAGACAGTTGTTGATTTCAAACAAAGCAATCGACCAAAGAGAGAAGAGTGGATCGAAGATTACAAAATGCAAATTGCAGCGTATGCAATGGCACACGATTATGTACATCAATCTAACATTGAACAAGGTGTAATAATGGTATGTACTCCTGACCTATATTACCAAGAATTCACTGTTTCCGGGTCTGATTTAAGGCAATGGAAATACAAATTTTTAAAAAGATTAGACATGTATTATGACTTAAAACATGATGAGAAAGAACAAGCTAACGTCAATATAACAAAAGAGGACTTCAGTGTTTCGAAAGATAAAACCAAATAATTTAGATAAAATAAATAAATTGCAATCTATGAAGATACATCCTGTAGGTGCGATGAGTAAAAAAGATGTGCGTATAAATAAGTTAATCAATAAATTGTATAACAGAAAGGGATTAAATGACAATTGATGGATACTATTATGACGGAAAAACAGCATGGATATTTTACAAAAAGAAATGTGGTAAAATTATAAGAAGGAGGTGGAAATGAATGATACGTTATTTAGAACTCTTCTAAAGAGATACGAATCAGATATTGAAGATGCACGATACAAAATAAAATGTATTTGTGAACACAATATGGTCATACCAGAACACATAGACATCACCGGTGAAGTAGATAAATTACTTCACAAGATAGGTGGAGCTGAAGAAAAGCTGTCTGTGATGAGAAAATATTATGGCGAAAATAAGACCAAACAGTTGTTATAAAGTGCGAACCCACAGGGTTCGCAAGGGTTCGCAAGGGTTCGCAAAATGAGGTTTGGGGTCGCAAAAATATGGTCAACTATGGCAGAAATGTGGCTTTTTACCTGTTTGGCCACAATTTTGCCACAAAAGTGCGAAGGCAAAAGGCGTTTTCCGAACCCTGCCGAACCCTCCCGACACCCCAGGGGTCGCAGGTTTTTGCTATATAAATCAACACTAATAGGTCAATTTCACTGTTTTGCGACACTTTCAAAATAATTTTTGGCAAGCGCGTGTTAAAATAATTTATTGTCATATAGGGTTCGCAGATGTAAAAGAGACTATGCCTAGGAAAAGAAGAAAAGCTATCATCACAGAAACAACTCCTGATATACCTTATCCGAAAGTCAGAGTGGAGTGGATTGATTGTGTCAGTGACTCCGGCTGGGCTACCGATAAAGAATTTGAAAAAATGAAATTAGCAAAACCTATTAACGAAGGTTGGTTGTATTCAAAAGATAAAACTTCTATAAAATTATTTGCGTCGTACGACAAAGATGAAGATGGAATTAATTTTGGGGATCGGACGATGATTCCTCGTCAGTGGGTAAAGAAGATTCAGAAGATTTAGATGGAGTCACATCAATTATCTGTCCGTAATCGGTTAAAAGTTGTTTCATTTTTGCTTCTAACTCTTGTTCTGATAGGTCCTCTAACTTTCCTGTTTTTATTATTTTCCTATCTATGTATAGTCCTGCTGCTTTCCCTCTGTTTGCTTCCGCATTCACTGCAGAAGAAAATGATCCTTTTTTTAAAGCGGCTTCACGAAGTCTAGCAAGTTCTGCAACGTGACCTTCATAAGTCACTTCATGTTTTTTTAATCTTTCTTCTTTCAGTTCACCAATATACTTGACTACAAGCGGTGAGAGTCTTGGGTTACACAATTCTGATCCTTCCTGTCTGGCACGCTTTGGACTATACCCGGCAGCGAGTGCTGCTTCTGTCTGAGTCATAGGTCCTAATTCATTACCGAATACTAAAAACTCGGCAAATCTTTGTTGCATTTCTGTAAGTCTTTTTGGTAAACCCATATTGACAATTTAAGGTAACATTGTTATAAAGTCAAGGTATGAAAGATGACAGAGGAGAATTAGACTTAACCAGAAGAATAGATGATATGCAAGATGCATTGAATGGTTGGGAAGTTTTAGCTGAGATGCAAAAGAAAGAAATACATGAGTTAAAAAAATCTCAACAAGAAGTATTAAGATTACAAAATCTATTGCAAGGTTATAAGAAAGTGATAGAGGAACTCACAACTAAATTAATAAAAAAAGATTCATGAGAGTACAAGATTTACAAACATTCCTAGGAAGTTTTACAAAAGGTTCGGATGCAGTAACGAATGCTGTTATCTATGTAGAAGTCAAAGGAAAGTTACACGCAATTAGAAGAATGGAAGTGCATGAAAATGCTGTTCCAATTATAGGTCAACCAGGTCATAGTGCACATAGATTAGTTTTAAAAACTGAGAAACCTTCTAGCCTTATCTTACCAGAAAAGCTTATGAAGGACTATTAATGAATGACGAAGTTACCCCAAAAAACATATGGGACCAGAGCGTAAATTATATCAAAAAGTTAAGAAAAATATCCCATCTATCTCGTGGATTAGGATTGAAAATCTTAGCTTATCCGGCAATCCTGATCTGTTGGGCAGTAATACTTCTGGGCACTTTTTCACAGTAGAGCTTAAGGTTTGCAAAGGTAACCAGATTAGATTTAGTCCACATCAAATTGCCTTCCATTACAAGCATCCACACAATACATTTATCATGGTAGAGCACCTCGGTTCGGGTGCCGTGAAACTTTTTCCAGGGTCCATGATCCATGAACTTGTTGACAAGGGATTTAAGCTTGGCGCTTGCAGCTTGGGGCTTGAAGCTTGTGGCTTATTTTTTGAGAAGCTTGGCGCTTGAGGCTTGTAGCTTGGTGCTTGGAGCTTGGCGCTTGAGGCCCGGACCAGATGCACGCGTTTTACACTCCGTCGAGTTTTTACCGCTAATGACCTGGTCCGATACACAGGGCGCCCAGCTAACAGCTAGCCCGCGCCTGGATCTTAATACCCCGTGATTCTGTAATTCTTTAATGCTTACCATAAGAAACTGTTTTAATTGTGGCGTCCCAACATTGCCTGCAGTCTCGACACTCGTTGTCTTGAGCTGGAGCGGGGCAGGTGTGAAAACCTTTGTCAACTACCATTGAAGAGTTAGGCCACGAAGCAGGCGCCCGCTGGTTAACCATGGGCGCGCTAAATCGTATGACTAGATTGTTTGGCTTATCTTTTAAATGGTCCTTGATCCATGCTTCTCTTGTGGGCATCCAATGTTTTTTTGTAGGTGTTAATCTACAGACTTCATAAATTTTTTGTAAGTGATCTAGATCTTGAACGTCTCCTGAGTCGTGCCATCTAAATACATCTGGCTTTTTACTGTTGATCAAGTGAGCCATAGCTTCAACCCATTGCGGTGACTTGATAGCGGCCAGGCGTCTGTACTGTGCATCTTGTACAACCTTGAAAACGTAACAACCTTTGAGCGCGTAACAGTCAAAGCACACTGAGCCTGGGACCTTCTGTAGTTTGCCGCCGGTCTTGCATTCTTTGGCAGGTAAACCAATTGACCATCCAGGCATCTTTGATGGCTTAGACAGTGACCCGCCTATAATTTTTAAAGCTTCTTTTGTTTGCATAATCTTTCTCCCTTATATTGTGGGATATCATAATATTGTTGTCTTGTCAAGCTTGCAGCCTGGAGCTTGCAGCTTGCGGCTTCTTTTTCATATCCGTTATCCCGCAGCCATCGCCAATGGTTGATAAATATTGCAGGGTTTTCTTTTCTTCTACTCATAATTTCTTTCTGTTGACCAGCAGTCCAGAGTCTTCCTTCTCGTCGTCCGGACCGTTGTACGGTAGTAAGCTGATCCCAGATCTCTGGATTGAGGCCGGCGTGCTTTATTTTAATAGCTCGAGCGACAGGCCTAACACTGTATCCAGTGCCAGAGATCAGGGATCAGTAGTAGTCCAATGGCTTTAATCCAGGACTACTATAATCCTACTTGCTTTTTCTGGTGCAAGTCCCAGAGAGCATTGCATATTTAATGACCATGTCTATACTTCTAATCTAGTCAGGGATCAGTTATTATTATGGCTCATGACCCAGGAGCCACTATCCTATATAGTCCTTGACAAAGTATTTGTCAAGTGTTAATTTCAAATCAGAAAGGAAAAAATAAATATGACTAAAATGACAAAATACCAATTAGAGCATTTTGAAAGTAAAGTTAAAAGATACTTTCAACCTTTGATTGAAGAACAAGAATTGTTAATGAAGCAGTATAGAACTGAAGCAACTAACAATGTTGTTAAGAAACTGGCAAAGAAAATGGGGGCAGATAAAATCTTGAACCAAATGAGAGAAGCTCAAGAGTTTATGCAGAAAGCTCAAAATGATGCTAGAACTTTTTTCACAAAGAAAGCAAAGACCGAGAAAAAAGAACTTAACAATTATAGATTTGATAGAAAAGAAGAATTATCATTATCGGATTGTGAAGAACAAATGCAAGAGTGGGCTAGAACAATGGTTGATAGAGAACTTGAGAGAAGACCAGAAGGTAAAGCTCTTAAAGACTTAAATGACCTGAAACAAAAAGCTCTGGATAATGTTATGGAAAGTGGAACTCCAGATGAACTTCGATTAAGTTTAGATAGGGTTGTTAAAGTTATTGGTTTAACTTGGAATGTGGATACTTCTAAAATTAAACAAATAGCTCAAAGTTAATACTTGACAGGGTATCCTATTTAATATAGGATACCCATAGAAAGAGAGGAAAGAAATATGACTAAAACATTTTACATAACTTACTGGGCTAGTAAGCATAAGAAACACATAACAAGAAAAGGAAAGCATGATGACAAATGCAGATATGGGGTA
>WLWF01001392.1_pt1 | contig 19898 bp, 8 predicted proteins | sample 6718331 | NCBI WGS metagenome assembly WLWF01 (sample SAMN12718692, study PRJNA515312) | sponge metagenome | isolation source: marine sponge | host: Mycale hentscheli | place: New Zealand: South Island, Marlborough, Capsize Point | collected 2003-05-01
CATATTTGCTCCGATTTTTTCATCATCAACAACTGGCATTGGTTGTATATAAGTAGTATCGTTAACATCATCCTGAGTTTGCTCTGCTGAGTCAATAGATTCTGGCGGTTTTGAATTCATTATGCTAGCCAAATTTTCTGGTGACTTAGAACGTATGTCTCTCAAGGCATCAAACCTTGCTATCGCTGCTTCTTTGTTTTCAAACTTGCCTTTAGCTACTTGCTTTTCTGCCCACGCTTGTTTTCTATCGTTGGCTCTAGCTTTTCTTTCTTCACGAGCTAATTTAGAAGCCGCAAATCTTTTTTCTTTACGAGCGTCTGAACCCCGCTTTTCTGCTTTTATAGCGTCTTTAGCCTCTTTGCGCTTTTTATCATATTCGTCTTCACGCTCTTCTTTTCTTGTTTTCGCAGATTTAAAACCTACTTTATTAGTCGTTTCTGCGACTTTATTAGTCGTTTCGCCGAGTGAATTATAAAATCCTCCAAATATTCCCATATTGTTATGTTATTGCTTTGTTAGCCGACTTCTCCCAAGGGAATCTTTTATCTCCCTCGGGTAAAGCCTTACCGTTAAATAATACTTTCTTGCCTTGTAATCGTTGGTATTTTTTACCATTCCAAGTGATAGAGTTAGCATCGTAATTTAGCTTACCTGTCTTCATATCATGCAGGTGTTTCTTTTCGTGCTTAACTACTTCTTTCTTTTTAGCAGGCGATAAACCAGGCGCTAACTCAATAGTACCATCTTTATGCGCCTTGCCAAGAACCCCATCTGGTAATGCACTATTTTCTTGAACTTTATCAAGCGGAGTTGTTGTACCTTCTTCATTTCTTTTTGAACGTAAATCAACTAAATCAACGTCTACAGAATAGGGTGACCAACCTAGGCCTAATAAAATATTTTGCCATGCATCATTATATTCTAAGCTCATTGCATTTATATTTTCCAGCTTTTTAAATACCCTGTCAGCAGGAATATTAAATATACCTGAAACATAATTTGCAATTGCATAGTTTTGGTAGAATGGACTATATTTATATTGTCTCCAAGTCTCATATCTCTGAGCCTCTACAATATCCCCGATTTTTTTACTAATTGGTGGTGAAATAGTTAGACCTTGCTGAATTAATCTTAAGTCTCCGCCTTGTACGCGACCACCTTGATCTTTAATCTGCTTTTGTCTATAATATTCCATTCCTAGGTTTTTAAGCGCAGCAATAACTGCCCCTTGATAACCCATACCTCTTAATGTACCGTCAAGAATACCATTTGCGGCATACATAAGTTTCTTCTCTTCTTTTTCTTCAACTTCATCATCAAATAACATTGAGAACAAAGCACTTTGCAATGTTGAGAATAAAATGTTTTGAGCAACACCATAATACACAAGTTTAGAAGCGTTTGTTTTCCAGTCACCTCTTCTATTTACTAAATCAAGTGCAGCCTTTTTAGTTAATCGTGCATACTGCAAGGGTGTATTAGCAAATGCTAATATTAATCTTCCAATATCCGATGCTTGCTGTCTTGATATACGATCAGGTCTAGACGACTGCTGTGTTTCTTCAGCAATCTCTTGGAACTCTTGCATCGTTTGTTCAATAGCTTGTTGTTCTGTCATACCTTGTTTAACGAGTCTGTTGATATTATTTCTATACCAACTCGCTCCTCCAAAAGATATTGCAAAACTATCACCCCATTGTGTTGGCATAAACCCAACCTCAAGAAGTTTCTTATGTGTTTTTGTAAACCAATTTCCTGGTTCAGTATTAGCTAAATCAGCGGTGTTAATTTCAATTTTCATACCACCACGTCTTTCTAATAAAAAGTCAGAATTAAATAAAGTGTTAAAGTCTTTAGCAAACTGCGGAACATTAGCCATAGCTTTAGCCATCATAAACGGATTATTAAATGACCAGTTCATAAAGTTAATAGCTGATAGCTGCTGTAATATTGCAGATCTGGTATTAAACGACATAATATTTGCTACAGATGCGTTTAACCAGTTCATAGCTTGGTTGAATTCTTTATCTTTACCTTTCTTACGGTTTACTCCAGTCTCCATACGTTCTAAAATATTCTTGAGTGCATCGGTAAAATCATTACCATGCAACTGCAGAATTAATTTCATATTCTCTGGAGAAAATATTTGATCTTTATTGCTCTTCCATTCCTGTAAGAACATATCTCTGTGCCCCTTATTAGATACGTTAGCTAAATCAGTTTGAATATTACCACCAACCCAATCAACCGTAATAGCTGGATAGCCTTCGGGTATCTTAGTTATTTTAGCTAAGTCTTCTGCAAATGCACGCAATTCAGAGTTACCTTCTACAGTAGCTATAAGTTCAGAAGCGTCAGCTTTATTAATATCCAAATCATATCCGGCTTTATCATATAAGTACGCACGAACAGCTTGTTCGTTTGTATATACACCATCAATTATTTTTTCTTTTAAAAGCTTTTTGTTATTGTACCTCTTGCTTAAAGCTTTGTAATCTTTTGCTAAATTAACTTTTGCACTTTCGTATGCAGATATACCTTCAGAAAACGGCTTAAGTAAATTGTCTTCAAAAAACTTAAGGGTTTGTTCTCCTTCTTTACCTTTGCCTAAGAACGTGTATAGCAATCCAACAAAATCATCAGCGCCAGCTGGAACGTAGATATTATATTTTTTAAAGAAAGATCCTGTACTAGAGCCTTTTTTTCTTAATATATTATCCATTGCATCATCAAGTGCTGGAGCTTCAGTCTCTTTAGCAACTTGTGTTTTCTTTTTAACACCAAGTCGTTCAAGCATATCATTAACAGCAGCAACGTTTGCTTTAGCATCATCAGCAAAGAACATATCATTATATCCTTCACTAACTTTTTCCGCCATCCAAAAAGCTTTAGCTGATGGTGTTCCATCTCCTAAGCCTGTTATATTTTCTAATGGTATACTAATTCCTAGTGCACTTCTTAAAAAACTTTGTATTGGCTGTGCTGAATTAGCTGGTCTTGCAGTTAATACAAATACATCACGCTCTCCTTTCGCTTCAACTAACTTCTTAGCAAGTTGGGCTAATGGTCCTTTTTGGCCATCAACAACCTTAGAAAACTCGGAAAAATCAAATTCTGCTCCGGCCTCCTGTAGCTGCTCTGATTGAGCCGCAAATTCAGTGGCAGTTAATTTACCTTCTGTACCATCTGGAAGCGTGTAAAGCACGTTAGATTTGCTCGTGGCGAGTGTATCGTCAAAGTCAAATACCCTTGCTTTCTTTTTAGGAGCTTTAGTGTTCATTGCAACAACTCTAGCTTTACGAAGTACATCTAATTTAGCATTGATTTCATCGGTTGATAAACCTAATGTCTCAATACCTAAATCATTTAACAGCTGCTCGCTATTATTACGTACTTTTTCTTGTAATTTAAAAACTCCCGCTTCATTATATATAGAAAGCCTAACTTGTGCTGGTGTGTTACCACCTTCACCTGTTGCTACTTTAGCAAACTCTAACCATTCAGCCTCGGACATGTACTTACTTACGCTTTGATAACCAGCATCAATAGCTTTAGCAAGGCTTTTACCGCCTTTATAAGCTACTTTAACCGCTCTTAAACCGCCAATTAATACATTTAAACTAACATCTTTAGCTGCTAACAATAAAAATGGATCAACAGCTAATCCTTTAGTTCCAGTAAGTTCTGTAAGTTTACCAATTGCTCGGTCAATAACAAATTCAACTTTGTCTGTTTTTTCAATTAAAGCATCATTACTAGCTTTTACAGCATCTGGTGTAGATTGACTTTGAACGTTTTGTTCTTGTGCCATTGTTTTACCAGTTTCCATATTAACTATAGTATTTAAATCAATACCAGCTTTGGCTAACCTAACTGAAGAGTCGTCTAATATACTAAATCCTTCTGGTAGTCTTTCGGCTAATTTTGCATTATCTAAACGCTCATCATCTCTTTTTGAAAGTTGAGTTTGATAATAATTTTTACGAATATAAGGCATAATTTCTTTTACCTTATTATTAGCTATAGCCCAAATTAAATTTGCACCTATAACGGATGCAGGAGGGTTGTGTTCTTCTCTATACGGAACATCTTTAAGCCCTTTTTGAAAAAACTTTCTAATTCCAAACTCAAATTTTTTAGACTTATATTTAAATCCAGCTGAAATTTTAATTAAACCACTTGTAGCTTGATACCCTTGGGCAATTAGTAAAGCCGCAACAGCTGGATCCATTCCGTTATTTACAGCGTTACCTAATTGGGTTGCAACATTTTCAAGAATGTCCATGTTAACCTTTGAACGCTTTTGTTGTTTTGCGTCAAAAAATTTATTAGCCACTCTTACAGGCTTAGGCTCTGTTTTGCCTTTTAAATTTTCACGCGCTGCTTCGAGTGCGGCAATATATTTAGGATCAGTTTTACCATAATATAATCTACCTTTGCTTGCTAATAAATTATCAACACCAGGGGGCGGCCCTACTTCTTTGCTTGGTGTGCCATCCGCTTTTGTTTTTCTTACTGCTTCAACCCAATTGCCGTTATCTAGCGCATAATAATATGTGCCATCTTTTGCTTTTATGTTGTTATTTTCTAAGAATTTAGCTAATTTTTTACTATTAGCGTTGTCTACCCCAACTTTTACTCTAACAGCACCTGAACTTGCCGGCATAGCGGATTCAAAAACGTTTGGAGTTAATCCATAGGTTTTTATAGCGTTCAAAACGCCATCTTGTATTTTAGATCTATTGCCGTCATTTACTGTAACTTTTCCTTCTATACCAGAAAGTGCGGTAGACTCATTTATATCTTTAGCTTGAGCTAAATTTTTAAGTACATCAGTAAATTCAGATAAACCACTTGGTGCCCCTAAATTACTTGCAACATCTTGTTTAAGCTGATTTAGATCAGTTATTTTAGTTCTTAATTCTTCATTAGTATTAAGAGCTTTAATAGCTTGAGCGGATGCAATAGAAACAGCTACAGCATCTTTAAATCTATTTTGTCTATTTGATCTAGCTTGAGTAGCAAGCGATGGATCAGTAAAGTAGTCTATAAAATCCTGTTGGTCTATGTTTTCAAATGCAACCTTTTCTAATACGCCATTTTTTTCAACAAGCATTCCTGCCTCTTCAAACGGGTTAGTTTTATTTTTACCACGAGCCATTCGCATACCTTCAACAGAAAGCACATCATAAAAAGCACTTGGATTTGATTTAAGTTTTTCAGTAAAAGCTTTATTAGTTTTGGTATCTTTACCCATAAACTCATATGCTTGGTCTTTAAACTTAGTAATAAAACCTCCTGATATATCACGCTTAAATGATTTTGTATCTGGGTTATAATTTTTTAATAATTCTTTTACAACACCGCCTTCATCAAATTCTAATCCTAAAGCTTTTGCAGAATCGATCTGCTCTTGGGCTTGATCTATCTGAACTTCTTGGCTCATTGTATCAGAAACAATATCAGCTGCTTCTGAAATACCTGAATTAAAAACTTGTCTCATTCGCTCTTTAGTAATTCTCGCCGCTCGCAAATTTTCTCTGCTACTTATAAATTTATCTAAAGTTTGTATTGAAGGATCAAATTCATTTTGAATTAATTCAAAAATTTCAGATTGTACGTCGTTTTTAAAATAATTTCTTTTATAATTTTCTTTGGCAGCATCAGGTGCTTTATCATATAATCTTTTTGTAATAGCTTCTACTATGCCGCCAGCCGCTTCTCTAAATTCATTCCCCGCTCTATTTTTATCAACTTCAGATTTAAATTTACCACCTTTGACCCTTTGACTATCCTCGGTAAAATATTTATCATATATAGACTGAAGTTTAGTAAAATCTTTTTTAACGACGAATGACTTTCTTTTTGTATTATAACTTTTTTGTAAAGCTTTATACCCTTTGTTATATAAGTCTTGAGATATATTACCTTCTTGCTTTTGTGTTAAAAGCTCTTTACTTCTAGCAACAAAAGCTTTACTAGCTTCAACTAATGTATTAGCACTTTCTATCGTACCTCCAGTGTCTGCTTGTATACCTAAAGCATTAGGTATTGCATTAGATATTTGATCGCGTCTAACATTTATTTTACGCTGTATAGCTTGTTTAGCTTTATTATTATCAGTATTATCCATTTGCACTTCTAAAGCTTCAATTTCTTTTGAAAGAATGTCAACTCTTTGTGTAATATACTGATTTTGTGTTAAACCTTTAGCACCAGCTTCGTCTAATAATCTAAGTTCAAAGCTTTCATAATCAAAAGCTTCATCGTTAACAACATTTAATATTTGCTCTTTAACCTGATTAGCTTCATTATATCTTTTTGCAAGTTCGTCTTCCTTAGCTTTTCTAGCAGTTCTTGAAAGATTTAATTCTCCAAGCTTTTGCATTTCTTGTTGAATAGCAGTTAGCTCTTTAGAAGTATTAATAAGAACGTCTTTGTCAGCCTCGGTTAACTTGTCCATGTTATCGATGGTCTTGAACAATATTTTATTTTGTTCCGTGTTTAACCTTTGTATTGTTTCATTAATAGCTTCAGCCTCTGGGCTTTTAGCATCAAGCTTTTTAAGCTCTGTGTCTAAATCATTTTTTAATTCTTGAATTCTAGTTATTTCAGCATTATCATTAGAACGCATGATACCCAAATCCTTCATTAACTTTTTACCTATCAATGGAGAATTATACATTGTAGCACTCATTAAAAATCCTGATGCTGCAGCTGTTGGCACTCCGTCCATAAGGTTTACGCTTTTATCGCCTAATATATAGTAATTATTTGCGTTTTCCCCAAGAGCTTGAGCCACCGATTCACCGAATGCTTCTTTAGTTGGATTTTTTAATAATAGATCAGACCAATTCTGCTTAAAATAAAGCTGGGCCGCTTCCATTGCATTACTGCTGCCAAATAAAGCTGCTCTCGCGGTTTTAGCTTGGCCTAAAGTAATTTTTTCAGTTAAGTACTCTGCTACGCCCGCTACAGTAGGTGCTGCAAATAATTGCCACGCACTATAGTCTTTGCCTTCCGCCATTTCAGCATTCATTTGCTCAAACTTAGATCCGGCTGCAGATGCAGATAAAATACCTAATGAAGATTGCGGTGCAACCATCATTAAAGCAAACTGCCCTGTTTGATTACCCACTAAGTCAGCCATAAATGTACCAAATTGGCCCGCATTACTAATATCTTCAATAGATTGTGGTCTAGCAACACTGCTTCTTTGCTCTTCAGCAGACTTTTTTAAATCTTCTTGAAAAGCTTTTACGCCCTCAGAATTTGTTATTTGTTCTAGCGGTGTGCTAGTTAAGTACTGGGCCCATAAAGGTAAATCTTCTCTATCAGTTCCAGTAACTTCTTTAATTACTTGATCTCTGGTTTTAGTCAACCATTGAGGCAAAGCTATTAGAGAGCTTGTTGTTTCAGCACTAAACGCAGCTAAATTAGCAGCAACTATACTTAGAGGATCGTAATCTCTTTTTACTACATCTAGTATTTCTTGTTCGTCCTGTAACCCTTTTAGCTTTTCATTTATATTATTATGTACTTCGTTGTATTTTTTTATAATAGCACCTTGAACGGCTCCTTGATATTTTAAATCTTCTTTAGCCGCATCAACTTCCTCTTGTGTTTGAAAGTCTTGTGAAACAATTCTATTAACTTCTGAAGTAGAGTTAGACAATAGATTAGATAGTTTTCTTTCTTTAAAAGCTTCTAAGACTATATCTTCTTTTTCTATTTTTTGTCCTGTTTTAGCTAATGTTTCTCCAAATTGTTTTAGTTCTTCATCTTCCGACGTCAACAGTTTTTGTTCAATAATATTAGCAAGTCTTCCTTCTTTCTTTGATTCTAAATATGCTTCTTTGGCTTTAGAAAGATCATTTTCATTAGCAGCTAAAAATTGCTTTCTAATTTTATTGCTTTCTTTTTCTACCTCAACACCCTTAGCACCTGCAACTGGAGGATAATACATTTCAGTTGAGGTGTAATCATTAGCAAAAAGCTCTTCAGCTTCTTTATTGTCTACTTCTTCTGCTTGCTTTCTTTCTTCTTTGAATCTATCAATTTCCTTGCTTACAACAACTTCTTCAAGTTGGTTGCCAGCCATTGGGCCTATTACTTTAGCTTGACCATCTTCTTCTCTTTCAAAATATTTATTGGCATATCTTTGAAAAGCATTTTCGTCAGCTAATTCAGGATATTCTTCTACAAGTTCTGTTTTTGAATAATAACCTCCGTCTTTTATTTTATACTTTGGTTCCTTTGCTTGTAATTCTGATTCCAATAAAGAATCTGCCTGCGGTAATTCCATAGTTTCGCCCTCTACAATTGCAGGGTTTGTTTCGGGCGTTTGCTTTCCCACTTTTTTAAACCCGTATTTATCTGCGTAATCCTGCACACTCAGCCCAGCTTCTTGTGCCCAAATTTGCATTTGGCTTAAATCAAATTGTGTTCCTTCTAATTCAAACATATTTTATTATCTTTTGTGTGGTGGTACGAATTTAAATATTTCGTTCATATACCAATCAATTGTCTTAGGATTATTTTTTGTAGGTTTTGTGGATATACCCATTGATGCAAAGTATTTTCGCATATATTTTTTAGGGTCATTAAGTTCACTTTGACTAATATCAATTGACTTACCACCTGGTGTACTTAAAACAAACTGTCCTGGCACTTCTACCCGCTTGGTTCCACCAACAGTACTTGCTTTATCGCGTTCTTCTTTATATTTAGGGGTAATCTCCATGCCCTCAACATTTTCAAACCCATAAAAGTCACCCTTAACTAGTTCTCCTTTTTCATTAATAGCTTCTCCATCGCGTGCAGACCCTAATATTTTTTTAGCTTGCTGAACAACGAAGTCTTCTTCAGGCTGGCCAGGATCGCTTCCTCCATCTTTACCGCCACCTTTAGCCTTATTTACAGCTTCTAAAGCTTCGCGTTGTTCTTCATCATAAAAATAAGATGACTTACTAATCCAATCTTTTTTAAAGGCATTTCTTAAATTAGTCAATAATGTTCTATCTTTACCCGCTCTTTCTATATATTCGGCTTTTGTTTCTTTGCTGGGATCATAATCAGTGACTATTTGATTAAAAGCAAACGACCCAAATTGATCGTCCATTACATATTGTTGCAATTCTTTTACTAGGTCACCTTCACCTAAAGCACCAACGTACTCATCAAAAGCAGTTCCAAACTTATCTTCAGCCCAAGACTCTGGAGTTTTTGTTTCTTGATTTATAGCACTACCAACTTGAAACTGCCCCTCTGGACCATTCATTTCAATAGCACGCATTCTACGAGCTTCATATACATTTTTAATATCTTGCTCCATAAAATCAATAGAACTTTCATCAGGCTTCATTAAAACGCTGGGCATTTTATCTATTTCAGATAACGGTATTCTAACTTTTTCTTTTCCATTTTCAGTTGGAAAAGTACCAGACATAACTATCTGACCATTTTTATCGGTGTCCCATGTAATATCTGCCGAACCATCAGCTACTGATCCCCAAAATTCCTCGTAGTATCCTTTATTTGCATTAGATAATTTACCCGAATCAAGAGCTGCTAAATATTTTTCTCCCCCTGTAAGTATCGCTTGCTCAGCCGCTTTAAACATTCCAAGTTGTGTCTCAAGCATTGACATGCCTTTTGTATAATCTTGAAAAGTAATTTCACCTGCGTCTAAAGCTATTTTTAATTTGTTAGCTTTATTAACTTGCATTGCGCCAAATTCTGTTCTATTTTCTTGTAAAGGTTTTACAGTGGTCTTTTCGTCTTCTGAAAAATAAAGCTTTTCGGTGTCTTGCTCATGATACTTATTAAGCTGTCTATCCCTAATTCTTTTTTGATATTCAGCATTAGCCGCGTTAGCGTCATTCTGCCTAGCTTGATTAATTACACTATCAATGTAAGTATTAGACGCCCTATGCCTTGCTTCTTCTTGTCTAATAAATTCAGCTTCGTCAAATATTAAATTTTGGCCTGCTAAATAATTTTTAAATGCTGGTATTACGTTGCTCATATTATTATAAAGTTTATCCTTTTCCTACGTATTCTGCTGCCGCAGCTCCCATGCTATCAACAGCAGACCCTAATGCTACTCCAAATTTAGCTCTTTGTTGCTCGTATGCTTTGCTTTTTTGTGCAGCTTCAGATTGTCTTACGCCCATCATTCCGGCTAATCTATTATACTGATTTTGATTCACAGATTGGGCTCCTTGTCTTGACATAGTATCTGCTTGGAAGCTAGTTGATGCTGCAAATTTAGCCGCATCATTTTGCGCTGCCATATTTTGTAAATTAAACTGATTATTAGCAGCAAATTGCTGTAAAGCAAATTGATTTTGTTGAGAAGCGTTGTATTGATTATTTTGAGATTCAGCTCCAAATTTAGATAAGCTAAACTGATTTGCCGCAGATGCGCCAAATTGAGCCGCTTGATTATAAGCAGCCGCTTGAAATCTACCAGCATCGTTCATCGCAGAAGCATTAAAGGCCGCAGCCTGATTTCTAGCATTAGCAGAAAATTGGCTTGCTGCATTAACAGCCCCAGCATTAAATTGCTGTTGCCCTAAATCAAACTGAGAAGCTAAATTACCTTGTGCAAGTTGCTCCCTTTGTAACTGCATTTCCCCTTGCGCTCTTCTAATATTATTGTCTTTGACTTGTCTGTCTATATCCGCTGAAATTCCTGCTTTAGATTTAGCAGCGGCAGCAGCCAAGGCTGTAGCGCCTCCTCCACCAGTACCAGCTTGCGCAGCTAAGTCCTGTGTTGCAGCAAGTGATTGATCCGCTTCTTGTGCGGCTAGATCAGAAGCGGCTGTAGATACTTCAAGATTTCTAAATTCATTTTTTAATCCTGTATCAGCACCTGTTAATAACCCGTCAACATTTGTAGTTTGGGCATTGTACCCTTCTGCTGCATAACCTTCTGGGCTATAACCTTGTGCGGCATAACTCTGGGCACTACCTAAAATAGGCATGCCGGATTGTGCTGCACTAGCTAGCACGCCAGCTTCAGCTTGACTAGGGGTATAAGAAGCACCTTCCATACCTTCAAAAGCATTTTTGAACTTAAAGTTCATAACTTTCTTTTCCATTTCAGCCTTTCTTTTAGCTGCTCTAGCTGCGGCTTTTCTTTTTCTTCTTCTTCCAAATAAAGAACCAATACCCTTAAGTAATGCCGCTCCTGCTTTTACAGCTCCAGCAGCAAGTATAGGTGCAAGACCGTAGCTGACGCCGTCGTTAGCTACATGTAAAATTTCTAATGTATCCATATTTTATTAATTGCTTGAGTTAACAGCTTCTGAGTTTACAGCATATAGTTCTGCTTTTGTACTGGCATTAGATGCCGGGAGAACAATCCGTGCTTTTAATAAAACACCTTTGACTCCCGACACTAACTTAGTAGAATCAGCAACTACTGCACTATTTTCAACCTTATATGTTGTTTCTTCCGAAACAATCGGAGCGAAATATTTACCTTCCTTTTCTTTGAATGGAAATTTAATTATTGTACTCATTAAGCAGATTGCGTTATGGTTATTACATGTGCAGTAATACCTGTTACTCTTGAATTATTTTTATCTATAGTTATAGTACCTGTTCTTGAAGAACCAGTTGTATTTTCAGCAGCCGAAAATGTATATTGACCAAGCTCATTAGCCACACCTACTCCGTTGACCCCGTTTATTAAAATCCAGGGTTGGTTGGGTGTAGCTCTTGTTTTTATATTAGCCTTTTCAGCGGCATCATCACCTATTATTAATGGTGTTGGAGATGTTGCGACAAACGTATGCGTTGAAGGGTATGTCCCTAAAGCCGCAGTTTCTTCACCAGCTCCTGTTATAGTTGCAGTAGCAACAGTATCCTCATATATATTAGGTAATACTATTGTGGTTTCTAAATACCCACCATCACTTGAAAGTACTTCTGTTAAATTAGCATCTGCAACATTATAGGTAACATCGTGTGAAGTTAATAAAAATGTTTTATCAGTTGCTGAAGCAGTCCATCTTAATGTGGCTGTTCTTGTAGCCACAGTATCAAATGGGTGCGTTGTATAAGCGTTGCTAACAGATGTTCCAGCCGGGGTAGTTAATACACCGGATGCAGGTGTTGCCCAAGTTAAATTATATAAAGCATTAGCGCTTCCTGAAAAGCTTAATACATTATTTGTTACTGTATTGGGAACTGTTAATGGTATTGAATATAATAATTGCAACCCATTAACATCTTCAGTTGTACCATTAGATGTTCTAACATAGGGCAATGGTGTTATACCCATAACCCCACCCATACCATTGTGATTTGTACAATAGTAATATAATGCTGGTGTTGCGGTAGTTACAGCTATAGTAGTAGCAGCTCCGGGACTTCCTGGAGTTCCTGTTGCAGTAACGCCTGTTGTATATTCTGGACCATTAGCATTTACGCTAAACCTTAACGGGTGACCCGTATTGCTACTATCACTTTGGTCAAATGTATAAGTATAGCCTTCTACAAGCGACAATATATTTTGTCGTATACCGTCAATAGTATAATTATTAGTTCCGCTGTAATTAACCACCTTAACAATTTTTGTTTCTGCACCTGTTATAGCAGAAGCATTTAAAGAGCTAAGCGCTGAAATACCAGCTGTAATAAGCCCAGGCTCCATATAGTAACCCGTATTTGGCGCAATAACTACGTTTTGCGTTTGTGCACCAGGTGTTGATAATTCAACTAATGTTGGACTAACAGCAGCACTTGTAACTGTATCACTTATAGTTATAGTAAGTAATGAAACAGCAAAAGCAACAGCAGCTCCAGATCCATTAACATCTAAAGATAATAACTGATTTGAATTGCCTATAGTGTATTGCACTTTAAAAACAAACTTGCCATCTACTATTTCAATAGGGTTTGTAATGTTAACTGTTTCAGAACCAGAATAAGTTATACTTATTTGATCTGTTACAGAAGGATTACCTGGCAAGCTAGGATCTTTAAATGCGTAATCTGAATTTTTAGGTGAAACAAATATAGCCCATTCAAGAATATCGCCTGTTTTACCTCTACCAACTCTTTCTCCACTAATTATAGTATTTGCTCCAACAACAGCATCTGCTCTGTTTATTTGCAATGTAGCATCAAAAACATTAGCAGCAGTAGGAACAACACCAATATCGCTTAAGTCTGTTCTTAAATAATCAAGCTCCCAGCCTCCAGTGCCTTCATAACTAATGTTATTAAAAGTTTTTACTAAAGAAGGGCTGTCATTTAATATAGGCTCAACGTAAGATTCTGCTGTGCCAGCGTTGTAAAAATTATTTCTAGTTACAGAAGCGTCATTATGTTTCCACAAAGAACCTCCACTAAAGGTGTAGTACATGTTATTTAAACTAATACCACCCTCTTGTTTAAAAGATTTAAAACTACTCCACCCTTTTGAGTTTTCATCAAATGATATTGTAAAGTAATTATCACTAGCTGTGGCAATGTTTGTATCATCATTGCCCTCGTAGCCCTCTCCTATTATAGTTAAATTATATAGCCCATGATATTCATCATATGACCCTATTATTTCAGTTGAATTTTTTAAAGCGTCTCTAAAAAAATCACTCATTCCTGCATTTGAAATTTCTACAAGTCCATTTTGAGAAAGTCTTAATACAGTTCCTCTGCTTTTATCTGTAAAATATTTAGCATAACCGTAAGCTGCAAATGACTGTGCATCTTTTGAAATTCCAAACTCTCCTGCATAAGGTGCTATAGTTCCTAAAAATTGCGTATTACTAGTTACCGGTATAGCCCCTCCCTCTGCAGAATATATAAAGTCTTTATTTATTGGAGACCTTGATATTTTATCTTCCTGAGCAATAATTATTTGTGTATCGTCTGCAAATATCTTTTGCACTGATCCATCTTGTGGGTCTAGCGATATTGTTAAACCACCTTCAGCTTCATTAAATTGATTTATATAATTTATATTCGTTCTAGAATTAAATAACCCACTAGAATGTATAAGAGTATTAAATCTTCTTTCTTCAGCAAAATTTTCTTTAACAACATAAGCTCTAACACCTACATCAAAAAACTTTTGATTAAAGCCTGCGCGTAATCTGTTTAGTTCTACATGTGTTCCTGTAGAAAACGTTAGCAGATAGCAGTTAAAAAATACAACGTCTATAGTTGCTCCGGAAGTGTTTAGTAAGTTTATAGCACCTCCTGTAGATGTTTCATAAAATATATCAAGATCTGATTCAAAAGGTTCTGTTTCGTAAACAACAATTCCAGAGTTAATTGTAGCACCTGCATCTGTTCTTGTTGGAACAGTAGCGGATCCTGAAGGATTGTTAATAGACTGTACTTTTGTTAAAGATGCTGTTACTTGATTAGCCCCGCTTAGTACCTTTGGATATACTGAAACATCACAAGGTGATATAGTATTTGAAGTACTTGGCGGTATTACAGCTGTTTGATCTCTTGGTATTTTGTTAATACTGTCTCCTAATCTTGAAACTGTATTAGCTCCACTAACTACTGAAATCCAGTTATAATATTCTTGCTCTCTCTGCTTTACTACAATTCTATATGAATAAGCCCATTCTAATCCTTGCAAGGTTTCAACCGTTGCTTGGGAAAAAGAAACTCGTAAAGCGTTAAATACATTGGTACTGTCATATTCTCCAGCTCCAGCGTCAATAAAAACAGTGTCATTACCTGTGCTAGATAATATTACAGGAGATTGTCTGCCAAATTTATCAGCTAAAACAATACCAACTTGATATGTTCTTCGTGATTTTACCGACATATGATCATCTAGTGCTGTATATCTAGCAGATGTTTCACCTGTTCTTGCAACACTAAATGATATATCTGGTATATCAAAATTTTGTAAAAAGTTACCATAAACTAATCTACCTCCTGCTAATTCTTGTGATTTAGCTTTTCTAGGAACGGCATCGTATATTCTAGTTAATTGATCTCCTGGTAAAGTTTTAAATGGATCTTGTGATTTATAAAAAAATGTCGTTAATGATTCTGTAGTAATAGGCTTATCTTCTACAACATATAAAACAGAAGATTGACTTTCTTTATATATTAATTCAACACCTGTTATCCCGTAACCAGATGGTGTAGGAACTGAAAGTTGTACTGATTTTACAGCATTAACAAATGTTTCAATTTCACCAAAGTCTGAAATGTTTCCAGTATTTATTGCGTCAGGCAATCCTAATCTTGAAAAACATATTGGTGTAAACGGTGCTAAAATGCTATACTCGCCATCTTCAAATTTCCATCTATAAGAAAATCGTATTAATTTATTTTCTAAAAAATTTGATGTAATTAAGTTACCCTCTTCATCCGAGTCTGAAAGCTGTAATATATTAGCAGCTTCATATGGTGCAAATTTAGCTACAGATATTAAACTATCTATATCAACGGCAAGATTATAATGTCCCGGATTGTTGATAGCTGTTTCAACATTTATTTTTCTTGGAGGATTTCTATCGTCTGTCCAAAATAATAAGTTATCAACTAAGTTTATACCTGTTATAGGAAAATCTTTATGAAAATTTAAAGAGTTACTATTAACAAGTACTGTAATTTTATCAGCTTTTTGATCGTACTGAATTATTTGTGATTTTTTATTAGAAGGATTACTATGATCATATTGATCATTATTAGTTATATAATAAAATAATTTTTCATTACCAGTGTCTTTGTATTGCCCAATTACCTTAGCGTTAGCAATACCACTCGCATCGTATATTATTTTATTTCCTAATAAATTTTCAATTGCACCTGAATCAGAGCCTTCTGACTTGCTTACATTTATATTCAATGCTTCTCGGTATTCACCGGGTTGCAATAGTCTATCATCTAAATCACGATTCATTCGACTCGCGCTAAAGACTCTTTTAATTTCTGGCATAAATTTAATGTTTAATCCACTTAGACTTACCTCTTAATACTTGTGCAATTTCTTTTATTTTCATATTAGATAGCCGTATTTTTGCATTACGCAGTTTAGCGTATGCTTCTTTTTTGTACAGCCCTGCAGCGCCGCTAGCAGAAGGTCTTAACTTGGATAAATTGTATAATATGTTGGCATAAATAGCGTCTTCAGCCAGCTTAGGCACTAGTACATTAGCAAAATCGCCGTTATCTCCAAGCCCGTCAGAAATATAACTTAAAACAATTATATCCCCTTCACCAAACATTGAATCAAAATAAATTTTGCCAGCTTCTAAGTCTAATACATAAGTACCGTTTGCATTCGCCCGTTCCGGCTCAGAACCATACTTTGCACCATAAGCTTCATCTCTTACATCATATTCATCACTTTCGTAATTTTGTTTTTTGGTAGCAATATCACTTTCGCCAAATTGTTTTAACGTTTGAGATGTTTGCTCATATATAATATTACCTTCTTGGTCATATATATAATTATAGTCTTGATCTTGCGAAGCTGATTTTGTAGGCTTTAATCGTTTGCTATTTTGCAAAGGTCTTAAATTGCCATCAGCATCTAAACAAGATATATCAACATAATTTACATAATCTGAAGGTAATGATATTTGTAAAGTGCTGCTTAGCTCTATTTCCATGTTTTTTTCTGCATGAAAAATATCATAGCTAAACTCTTGCACTGTTCTTTGAGCCCAGAATGCAACTTCATATCTTGGAACTTTAGGCAATACTTTTCCGTCTCCTGTATATCCAACTATAAAATTGTTAATTATATCATTTAAATTAACTCTACTATAGTATCCTGGTATAGCGCTTCCATTACCGCCTTCTGCGGCTGAGTAGTTATCTACGTCTAAAGGTTTTCTTGATATTGCCATTATTGTTCAGTTGCTTGTAGTTGTTGATCTTTACCTTGTGCAAATCCAGATATGTCTGCTTGTTTTATGACTACACCTGCATATGATAATATTTTCATTACTAAATTATTTTGCTCGGAAGCATGTAAATCAAAATTATACGATTTAGCTGTTGTAGTATAGCTATCTGTGTCTGGATTAAAGGCTGTAGGATCGTATATGGGTTCATTAGGCACGCCTGCAGCTATCTGAGAAGCTGTTGGCATTATATAACCCCATTTAGGATTTATAGGCTTTTTAAGGTACTCTAATGTAACCCCAGAACTTATTGAGCTAGGCAATATTTTAATGCCGTTTCCTACAATCGCGTACACTGGTTGTGTTGTTGCAGGATAAGTTAGCGGGGATAATGTTATATACTTAAGATCTTCGTGTGATACAAAATCTGCAGTAGATCCATTAACAGAAACAACACCTAATTTATAAAAGTCAGATGGAAAAGCAAAAACTTCATTTGATTCTGTCAAAGAAGAAGATCCGTAAAAAACATTTATTTTTTCAGAGTTAGTAAGTACTGGATCTGAAAAGTCTGTTTGTACGTTTATACCAGACTCATACATTACTTGCTTATTAAAGTATCCTTCAAATATTTCATTTTGGGCAAGCGCTGATAATCTGTTAAATTCTTCCGGTGTAATATAACCTCTATTCTCTTTGTTGATTATAACAAGAACAGTTTTGTATACATCGTTTATATTTATCATTAGTATATTTTTAGTTAGGTGATATAAGGCTAATTTCTTGCCTTATATCTGGTGATATTATGAAAGTTTTTTCATAATTGACTTCATAAGGTCAACGCCTTCATCAGTTTTAAAGTATTGTGCTAATGCACCATACGGATGTTGGTCAAAAGGAACAGTCATCACCTTTTTGCCGTTAGGAAATTTAAATACTGTATTTTCATCAGTAAGTTGTAAAATTCCAGATTCAACAGCTCGGTTTGCTAAATTCCTTAATTTAATATCTTCATCTTCTGAAAGCTCGATAAAAAGCGTTGGATTGTTTTGCGCAAATCTATACGCATCACGTTTTAATTCTTTTGAAGTCATAGTTGCTACTGAAGAACCTAATTCAGTTCTCATTATAGCTTCTAAATGTTCAATATCTAAAGATCTAACTAAACTTAAAGCTTCAATTTCTAATTCCATTACTTCAACTTCATCAGCTGCTTCAGCTGCTTCGTCAACTTCTTCCCATAGCACATTTACTAATGGATGATATAATGATAATAGCTTTTGTAAGCTTTGCATTTGTCTTGGTGCTTCTAAAACACCATCTAAAAAAATTATATGGCCAAGAGTTGCGAAACCATCTTGTTCATCTACAAACAATGATTTTTGATTTGTAGCATATCTGATTTCTTTATTTTCACCCTTTACTTCATCAAAGTATAACAAAGGCTTACGCGAAGTATGCTTTGATTGTATTGTCCATGTTATTGGAGACCTATTACCTTTTAAAATATAAGTTCGATCTTTTATTTCCCAACCCGTTTCAGGGCTAGCTTTTGTAGTTTTTGTTGACATAATATAAAATATAATATAATAATTAAAAGTAGAAGTTACCCCCGTGTTTATAACGAGGGTAATTCCACTAAATACTCTTAAGCTTTAAACAATACGAAATTGTTAGCAGCTTGTGCAATAAGACATCTTTCACTTAAGTAGTGCATTCTCATTTCATCAATTGGAGATGAAGAAGCCCCACCAACAGATCCAGTAACCCAAGACTTGTTCTTACGGTTGTCAGTTTCCGAAGCACGGTAACGTACGTGTAAGAATGGACGCTTGATGTTAGCTCCAAGTTGTTGGTCATATACTGTTGAAGTTCCAGCTGGTACTAGTACTCCTTCAATATCTTTAAAACCACCTCTTGTAGACCAGTCGTTTAAGTATTTCCAGTCAGTTTTGTAGAAGTCATAAGACCCACGACGGTATCCTGTAAACCCTAAGTTAAGAGCCATATCTTCAGAATTATTAAATACTCCGAAAGAAGTTCCTCCAGAATATCCACCGTTTTGTTGAGCTAAAATGTCATCAATCTCTAAAGAAAGATCACGATTTAAGAAAAGCATGTTTTCTTCAATAGCCCCTTGCTTATCTAACTGCTTAAGTACAGCATCAAAATCAGTTAATGCTCCACCAGTAGACTGTGCGCCAAAGTCAGAATATACATTACCACGAGACTCGATTGCAGCAAAGAAACCTTCAGTTCCTTTAGCAGTAGCAGTGATGTTAGCATCGTAAAAATCAAGTGTAGCACCTGTATTAGCCTGCTCCACGCCTTCAACCATACTCATCTCTAAATAATCTTCCCAACGTAATCTGTTTTCGTGCTCAGACTTTAAGTACCATAAGTATCCGCTAGCTCCATTTTCAGAAGAAACTTCAATCCATCCGATTTGAGCAGTGTCAGAACCGTTGATAGAATAGTGCTCTTTTAAGATAACTGGACTGTTAGCGAAAGTAGCGTAGCTAGGATCTAGCTTTTCAGTAAAGTTAGAAGATCCTTTAGCAAATTCAGAACCGTAAGCTAAAGCAGTAAAACGCTGAGCTGTAGTAATAGCAGCATGCCCTTTAAAAGTTTTAACTTGGAAGTGTTGTCCAACTACGTTAGTAATAATACCCTTGATAACTGCAGCAGAACCACCAACAGCTGAAGTAGCTGAAGATTGTGCTTGAACCATTACTGTTTGTCCTTTACGGAAGTTGCAAGCAGTTGTTCCTTGTGTAGTTAATCCTAAGCTAGTAGGTTGTGCAGCTGGTACGTGAAAATTAAGTACCGCACCACCATTAGCAGCTTGAGCAACAGCAGCAGGAGTAGATCCTGATGTTGGCATCGTTCCAGCATTACCTACACACTGTAGGTTTGCGTAACGTGTGTGTAATCTACCTTGTTCAGTCCAAATAATTTGGTCTGAAGTGGTAGGCATCTCAGCAGATACCATACGAAGGCAAGATCCAATAGAGCGATTTCCGTAACGCTCTACTTCTTGTTCGTAAACATCTGGTAAGA
>WLWF01001394.1_pt1 | contig 19871 bp, 21 predicted proteins | sample 6718331 | NCBI WGS metagenome assembly WLWF01 (sample SAMN12718692, study PRJNA515312) | sponge metagenome | isolation source: marine sponge | host: Mycale hentscheli | place: New Zealand: South Island, Marlborough, Capsize Point | collected 2003-05-01
CTCAGTGATGAATACACCCCCCTGTTTGAAGAACTCAGGCGGAGGAATGTAGACCAGACTCGTTATTATGAGGTGGGTGATGACATCATCTATCCATCTGTCACTTCTGTGATTTCCTTTATCAGCAGGAAGAAGTTCGCTGATTGGCGCGCCAGGGTTGGAGAGGAAGCTGCCAACCGCAAGACCAAAAGAGCTACCACCAGAGGAACAAACCTCCACAGTTTGTTTGAAGTCTTCCTACAAAACGGCGACTACAAATCACGTAAGGAGTATGATATTCCTCTGATTCATCTGATGTTTAACAGTGCCAAACGGCAACTCAACGACAGAATTGGAACCATCTATCAGCAAGAGACTACTATGTCTTCCGAAAGACTATGTCTTGCTGGTACAGTCGACCTCATCTGTGAGTTCGATGGTGAACTATCTGTGGTAGACTTTAAGACATCGGAGAAGGAGAAGCCAGAGGAATGGCTTGAAGACTACTTCGTACAGCTCTCTGCCTACTGGGCTATGTTTGCTGAAAGAACTGGTGTTGTTCCCAAAAAGTTAGTTGTCTTTCTTGTAGCGGAGAATGGTGACGTACAAATTGTAGAACGCACAAACATTATGCACTATCTGACAATTCTCAAGGACTATGTTAATCAATTTATTCGATACCGAGATGGCAACCCAAAAGGAAATTAATGAAGAACTCAACAAGAAGTTCGTAAGTAAAGAGAAGTTTGCAGAGGAGATCGAATCTCTTGTCCTGCGAACCAAGATGAATTACATCGACGCAATCGTAGAGTATTGTGAAGTGAATAACATTGAAGTCGATACAGTTGGTAAGATGATCTCGAAACCACTGAAAGAAAAGATCAAGTACGACGCAATGGAACTTAACTTCCTGAAGAAAACTACAAGAGCAAAGCTCCCTCTATGATCGTGCATGGACATCAGGTCTATCAAACATACCTAGCATTCAAACAACACTTCACGAATCCCAAGTTCGATTTCTTTCAGTATGATGGCAAAGTCAAAGTTAGAGAGGAGACCTACCAGCAGAGCAGAGCTTTCTGGTTCTGTGAGTCGCTTGCGAAGAAGCTTACGGACGCGGAGATCAAGGAATATATGTTGGCCAGCTTTGTATCGGCAGAGGACTCTACGAAGGTCTGGATACGAGATATCCAAAGAACTGGACGTGATTCTTGGTTGGTATGGCAGAAACAACAAGCGGGTCTCACGTACTCTTTTGAACAGGATTGTGTTCGACTGGCTCACTATCTGGAGCAAAGGGAACAACCCGCCTCACATCTTCTGCAAACGGTGGGGGGACATCCTCCATGTCTCAGACTCTACATCAAACGAGAAATTAGTTTAGAGACTCTCATCATCCTTGACATGGTCCTGAACTTCATGGTAGACTGGGATAGTAAGCTTATTGATCCTCTCTGGGAAACCATCTCACTGAAGATCAAGAAGTATAAACCTTTCCTGTCCATCAATACAATGAAGTATCGAAACATTATTAAGGAGGTGTTCCTGTGAGTAAAAAAGTATACTCTCCCATCTCGGTGATTAACAATGATGCTTATGGGGTTGTTCCTGTCTTTAGTATTAATGCTTTTCGTGGTAAGTGTTCTGTCGATCCAGAAAAGTTCTCAGAGTACCTACTTAACTATGAGGGGATGAGACGGACTGATAATCCACATAACATTATGTATCAAGACTTCCCGATTCCTGTAAATAATCCAAACAATCCTTTGTTGACAAAGGTACTCGAACAAATTATAGGTAAATTAAGTAAGAATATTAATAAGCCCGTTTCTATGTTAGGTGGTTGGACTATTATTCACCACAAAGAACATCAAACATACCCACACACGCACATAAATGGTAGCGAAGATCTTGCTTGTGTGTATTGGGCAAGAGTACCTGAAGGTTCTGGACGTTTAGAGTTCTATCCCAACGGACTACCTGGTCCAATAATCAGTGTCCAACCAGTCGCTGGTGACTTTATGATCTTCCCTGGTGGTCTTCTTCATGGTGTTCGTCAAAATACATCCGATGAATTACGAATTTCCATGTCGCTAAACCTCAAAGTTCAAAAATAATATAAGAGTCTTGGAATGACTTTAAACTTATCCCCATTGTCGTAACACAATCCTAAAACAAACTAAAATGTCGTTCAGTTCACTAAAAAACAACAAGTCTTCTGCTTTCAGTAAACTACAGAAGCAACTCGAACAAACCACTAAGGTAGGTTCAGTTGACGAACGGTTCTGGAAACCCACGGTAGACAAAGCTGGTAATGGTTTTGCCATTATTCGTTTCCTCCCTGCTTCTGACGGTGAGGACATGCCTTTTGTGAAGATGTACTCCCATGCCTTCCAAGGTCCTGGTGGTTGGTACATCGAAAACTCTCTGACCACACTCGGTCAGAAGGATCCACTCGGCGAATACAATCGAGAACTATGGAACTCTGGTGATGAAAGTCTGAAGGATCAGGTTCGTAAACAGAAGCGTAAGCTTCAGTACTACAGCAATGTATACGTCGTGAAAGATCCTGGTAATCCAGACAACGAAGGTAAGGTCTTCCTGTTCCGGTACGGGAAGAAGATCTATGACAAGATCATGGACGCAGTGAATGGCGATGAGCTCGAAGGTCGTGAAGGTATCAATCCCTTTGACTTCTGGACTGGTGCGGACTTCAAACTCCGTGTCAAGAAGGTTGCTGGGTATCCTAACTATGATTCCTCTGAGTTCACTGATGCAGTCACTCTTGAAGATCATGATGATGCACAACTTGAGTCGATTTGGAAACGTGAGTATGCACTGCAACCTCTCGTAGCTGCGGATCAATTCAAGTCTTTTGAACAACTTCAGGAACGATTGAACCTCGTCCTGAATCTCAAAAATTCAGCAAGTACAGATCCTGCACCTGTGGCAGCCCCTCGTCCGGTGGCTGCTGACGTAAGTGCTAAGCCTGTATTCAAGAAGGAGGAACCAGTAGAAGAACCTGCTGCTCCTACTACATCTACCTCTACTGATGAGGATGATAATGTCCTAGACTACTTCAAGTCTCTGGCAGAAAGCTGATCAACGATCAGAAAAACCTAATTCGGTATCGATATCTGATATCTTTTTAGTATACTTATCTACCTCGGCGACATAATCGACGAGGTATTTTTGTTGCAACACCCAGATCTGTGACTTATCTTCGTTCAGATCATACTCATACTGTCTGTTGGTGATCTCTGTACATGATGGAGTGACACCTTCAAACCCAGACAGAGTGATTATCGTGGGGGATCCAGGGAAGGAAGGATAGGAGAAGGTGTAGTTGGGTGGAACATGTAGTCCTGACTGTGCGAGACCCCCTCTGTCGGGTCCTGGGCCACCTCTACCGGGTAGGACTAGGTTACCATCGTCGTCGTATGTCTCGATAGTTTCATAGTGATGTGATTCGGCAGCCTTCTCGTAACTACCATACTTCTTCAGGATATATGCATCTAATTCGTATGATGATAGGGGCCACTGATTATAAACATCAACAATTTCATTGACTTGTAGGATGATCCAGTAGTATTCACTGTTACCGTACAGTTCTCTAGATACCTGGTCGGGTCTTTGACCATTCTTAATATAGTATTTGTCGTATAGATTATCTTGAGCGAAGACTGTCTCTCTCATCTTGAGGAGATGAAAGTAGTCTTTGATGTTAACATTCTCTGTTACGCCCGCTCGGTTCATCCTAATGGGGTATTTTAGATCAGGAAACTTGGAAAAGTAATTAGGAAATGCCATTATGCACCTCGTAGGTAACCTTGATTGAATGCTTTCTCGTGATCACGACGAGTAACAATGTCAGTCTCAGTGAAGTTAATGGTCATCTTTGTATGAACAGGAACATCACCTGACGGATCACTGATTGTTGTGTGTAGATCACTCATAGGATTGTCCATTGTCACGACACCCTCGATGACTGCCGGTTTGAATGGGTTCATTCTCACATGTTTCTTACCACCTCCCTGGAAGTAAGTTACTTTCCATAGGTCAGGAACAGTTAGATATTTGTTACTATCAATACCAGGTGAACTCCACCACTTGAATTCACGAATAATTAGATCGGCTGCTTTTGCATCCTCAGGACTCTTGGGGATAAAGTTGAAATCAAACGTAAACTTCCTGAGTAGTGGCATCTTATAAAGCATCTCTATATTAGGGTTAAAGACTTTACCTTGTCCTAGTTGTAGTGCAGTAGCAGCATCTTGTCCCAACATACCAGCAAAGTATTCCAGTGCTAGTTGATTGATAACAGCACCTGCCTGAGCTTGTGATTGCAATCCTGCATCACCACCCATTCCATTGCCCATTCCCCCCATTCCATCAAGCAACTGTTTGATCATCTGACCCTTAGCACCATCAAAGGTCTGGCCATTCCAACCTTGCATCTGTTGAACACCTGGAGTGGTGTTAGGCATATACAATTGAATTCTTTTACCCCGTTCCGGTGAGGAATCATCGCCAAGATTTCCAGTGCCACCGCCACCATAGCCCCGGTCACCCTGGATAGCATCGTTCACTGCATATTCATAATGCACAAACTGAATATAATCATTATTGGTATAGTCTAAGTCCGCCGGATATCTCAGTGTAGCCATTAGTTCCTTATGAATTTAGCAATTGGAAAGTTCTCCATTGTGTTTAACTCCTGTTCGTATATTTCATATAGGTTGGACACAATTTCGTTCCAACTATATCTTCTATATTCATTCCAATGATAGTTAAATCCTATGAAACCCCACTTGAATATGGATGAACAAGTTACAAAGGGGTGACGATCATAAACGATACCCTTTGTCTTGGCTTTATAGACAAACACATAATATTTATCTTGTTGTGGAACAATTTCAGACGGACTCAGACTGTTGAGTAGAATTTGCATACTCTTATCGGGTCCTGTGTTAGCTACTTTGGGTAAGAGTGGATCAATTCTGTTCTTCATTTACCTTTTCTATCTACATTATATTTCTTTTCACTGTTGACATGGAAGGATTCATAGGAGAATGTAACTGGAAATGACAAATAATCATTGAATGATGAGGAGTCAAGGACATACTCTCCTACATTACTCACATAACATCTCTCAAATGTATAACGAGCAACTCGTTTATAACCAAAGTCAATCTGATTGACATCAATTGCACCTGTTAGTGGTGTAGGACCATCAGGAAACTCCAGCTTATCAACCACAATATCTCTGATATAACTATTGTAATAGTTCATCTTGATTGTTCTATCATTTCCTCTCGGGTTTGAATTCTGAGCGATCTGATTAAATAACTTTCTCATCATGTCATGAGCACCGAAGTTGGCATTCTCAATCATCTCCACCATCAATTGATTGGTTCCGTGTCTTACTTCGGTTGGTGTTGCCCTGAAAATACCCATGTCTTCCTGACCGATGGAGGTCATTGACCGAACTGAAATACCAGGCATTGTAATTCTATTACAAAACAATTTTAGATATCTCTTCTCTTCACGTGTGAGATCCCGATTGGGATCTGTCCTACCATCCTTACCTCTATTATGAATCTTCAACGAATATAGTGTCCGTCTGGATACACTATTGGATAGTATAGATTTGGCCTGTTCGTATGAAGCCATTGAATCTAAATAACATTACAAGTATTTATAGGTATGTCGACACCTTTGAAGGGGAGGTTCAAACCCAGATTTCCTGACAAATACAAGGGAGATCCAATGAATATCTGGTTCCGTTCATCATGGGAACGAGATGTGATGCACTGGTTGGATGGAAGAAGTGATGTTGTCTGGTGGATGAGCGAAGAACGATGTGTGTGGTATCAAAATCCAGTGACGAAGAAGAACGCAAGATACTTTCCAGACTTCATCATCTGTTATGAACGAGATGGTATACAGAGACAGGAGATGATTGAGGTCAAACCACAGAGACATGTGAATGGACCCAATCCAAATCCAAAGAGAAGAACAAAGAGCTGGATGAATGAGGTGAAGACCTACGCAGTTAACCAAGCCAAGTGGAGGGCTGCAGAGACATACTGTGAAGACAGAGGTATCAGTTTCAGGTTATTAACTGAGAAAAACATTCCCAAGTGGGGTAAATAAATAATACTAACACTACATTATATACATAATGGGATTACCTAAACCACTGAGACCGGAATACTCCACATCAGTTCCGTCTACAGGGAAGAAGATTAAGTATAACCCCTTCACTGTTAAAGAAGAAAAGATTCTAGTACTAGCATCAGAAAGTAATGATCCAGATGAGATCACGAATGGTATTGTTAATGTACTACAAAACTGTATCTCCAGTCCGAGTGACTTGAGGATTAATGAACTCGCTCTATTTGATATTGAGTATCTGTTCCTCAAAGCAAGAGCTAAATCAGTTGGTGAATCAATCAATCTGAATGTTACTGACCCTGATGATGAGACCTTCACAACCACTCACTCTATTAATATTGATCGGATTGGTATTGATAGAACAAAAGATCACTCCAATGTAATCTTCATTGACGATACTGTTCAAGTCAAGATGAGGTACCCAGACATCTCATTCTTCACTGATGGTATTGATATGTCATCTCTGACTGATAGTATTGACACGATGGGTAGATGTATCGAGACTATCATCGCTGGAGATGAGGTCTTCGAGAAAGTCGACATGACTGATGAAGAACTCAATGAATGGTTGGAAGGTCTAACGACCGAACAGTTCAGGAGAATTACTAACTTCTTTGTGACAATGCCAAGGTTGAGACACTCCTTCACCATTCGTAATACTAATACGAACAAGGACTTCACCATTACACTAGAGGGACTGTCAGATTTTTTCTAGTGGCGATGATGCATAATAGCCTGATTGCTTATTATGAACGCATCTTCGCCTTCCGTCAGTATCATAGTTGGTCTCTTGTGGATGTTGAGAATATGATGCCATGGGAACTCGATGTTATGATGACATTGTTGGCTAACTACATCGAGAAGTTAGAACTAGATAGAAAACAATCTGAAGTGAATCGTGGACAGTCACTATAAATAAAAATAAAACAGAATGGCACAACCATTTGAACAGATATTAGCACAGATAAGAAATAATACAGCCCAGATGTCAGAGACTCTCTCTGCCGTCCGTATCAGTACAGAGAAGTCAAGAGAACTTACAGAAGCCACAGTCAAACAGACACAACAACAGTCCAGAGATCAATCCGTAGAATCAGCAAGAGATCAGGCGGACCTAATTCGTGATACCGGTGGTGAAAATAGTCCCTTCGGTGGACAAGGACTTAAGAAAGTTGTTAGTATACTTGAAGAACTCAAAGAGTGTGCATGTGAGTGCCAGTGTACGGAAGGAGGGGGAGAGGGAGGAGGATTTGACTTAAAGAGTTTAGGGAAATTTCTTCCTGGTCAAGGAAAACAAACCGGTGGATTTGTCTACCCCTCACCAATCAAACGACAAAGTGGTGGTGGTGTCTTTAAAGTACCAGGTACTTCTACTGGTGACAACCACGACATGTTGTTACCCGCTGGTTCCTTCGTCCTAAACAGGCAAGCATCTAAGTTCTTGACGAGACAGATTGGTGGTGGTATACCCGAAACACCATCTCCAATGGGGTTTCAAGAAGGCAATATGGTTCCGGTCAAGACGGAATCAAATGAACTGGTATTCGGTCCCAATTCCTGGAGTAGTCTGATACCTGTATTGAATAGTGTCATACCCAGATTCCAATCAGGTGGACTAGTTACACACGATCACACTGGTGAGGGTTACAATCCCAACAGTGGCAAGGACTCCAAAGGAAGACCAGTTGTCTTTAGTAAAGAAGCCGCAGCAGCATTTGCTAAGATGGTGGCTGAGGGTGGTGTCGATCCAAAAGATGTTGCTTCATCTAAAAGATCTCCCGCACATAATAAGAGAGTTGGTGGTGTAGCTAATTCAAATCACCTGACTGGTAATGCAGTAGACATACATGGTTCATCTAAAGCATGGATGAAACAGAATGGTGAACAGTATGGTTGGAAGTGGTTAGATTATTCGGGTCACGATGGTCACTTTGATTTCGTCAAAGGAATGGGTGGTGGTAAACCACCAGAGGAAGGTAAAGAAGATGGAGAAAGCGGCAACAAGTCGGGTGGTGGTCTTAGTATGCCACAATTTAACTTAGGGAATCTATTTAAAGGTATGGATGACCCACAAAAATTCAGTAGTGGCAGAGAAGAGGCCGAAGCTGGGTTCGGTAATATCATGTCCAATATTGGAGGTGCCTTTGACAGTTTTAAAAATACTATTGGAGGTATACTTTCCGGTGGAGGTATGGGTATGTTATCACTACTGGGAGGTGGTGGTATGTCTCTCTTACCTGGTGGTTTCCTTAGTGGTATGTTTGGTGGTGGATCTGGAGATATTAATAGTAGTTCTGAACCACTCTCAGGAGATACTGGACAGAAAGCCAAAATGATGTTTGACTACATTGTCCAAAAAGGATACACACCAGCACAAGCAAAAGGTATTGTTGCAAACATCCAAAGAGAAAGTAACTTTGATCCAAAGGTAAGAAGTGGAGACGACAAGGGTCCGGGTGGATTATTCCAGTGGAAAGGCAGTAGACAGACCGACACCGTTGCTGACTTAGTTAATAGTGGTAATTGGAAAGGTCAAATTGATTATGCTTTGAAGGAAGATGTAGGACCACAATACAAATCTGCAACAGCAGGAATGAATGCACATGAAGCTTCCATGTGGTGGGCGGAGAAGTGGGAACGACCTGCTAGTTTGTCAAATGCTGACAGCAAACACTCACAGTTTCTACCCTCATATAAATTTCAAAAAGGTGGTGTTGTTGGAGGACTACGACCAGTCAAGGTAGAGTCAGGTGAAATGATCTTCCCTCCTGGTTCATATGGTAGTGAGATACCTCAACTCAATAGTAGTATTCCACGGTTCCAATCTGGTGGTAGTGTTTCATCTGCTAAGATCAAGGCAGATCCATCAACAAACATACAGAACTTTATAAACAAGAGATTCCAGAACACCAGTCAGGCAAGAGATATGTCACAGACACAATCATGTAATCAACCAACTATCATCCCTGTCCCAATGCCAATGGGTGGAGGTCAATCAGGAGACAGTGGTGGTGAAAGTGGATCAGCCATTCCTGCACTCACCAGCACTCCATCTAACCACATTGTATCTGCACTAATGATGTCTAGTTATTCACTCATGAGGAATATTGGATAATGACTGGCAGTAATCTCTCAATGCCAACTCAGTTTGAATTTACTGAGTTAGAAATCAATGGTGCTAATGCACTACAAATCTTTATGAACATTGAGATCTTTGAGAACATCTTCATTGGTGGTGTGACAGGATCAATCTCTATCTTTGACTCAGACTCATTGAGTTTCATCGAAGAGAATGAGATTGAATTCAACGAAGAGATCAAGTTTGCATTCAAAGATCCCATGGGTAATGAACTGAGATTTGAAGGATTAATGAATGGTATCAGAGATGAGATGACCAAGAATCAAAAGAAGATATATGTTATTGACTTCACATCTAAGTCTGTCCGGAAGAATGAGATGAAGTTCATCAACAAAAGATTTAAGGACATGACACCAGAAGACATCGTTAAAGAAATGTCTAATGAACTAGAAGGATCACTTGATTATGGGTCTGGTGGTGTAGGTTCCGGAGAGAAGTTGAACTGGGTTGCAGGTAATCGCAAACCACTGGATGTGATAAAGTATGTTGTTAACCATGGTGTGACACAAGGTAAGACAGAGTATGAAGGAGGAGACAAGGAAGATGGTAAAGCATCTGGTACCAGTGGATATCTGTTCTGGGAGACACTTGACGGGTTTAGATTCTGTTCGATGGATGACTTGGTAAACGAAGCACCATATGACACACACGAGGATTACAATACAAGAATCGCAACGGGTGGTTCGATGGAAGAACAATCCAAAGGTATCATCGAATATCAATTTCCTAAGGTCGGTGATTACTTTGAGAAGTTGAGGTCGGGTGCATTCAAATCCAATCTCATCTCATTCAACCTAGACACAGGTATCCTTACCAACTTTAAGTATGAAGCAGACGACAAAGTAGCAACGAAGAAACAAATAGATTATGCTGAAGACATCACTCGTAATATGTTGAGGTTATTTTCAAACGAGAAGTTTACACAAGAATGTAAGAAAGCAATACAAGATCATGGTGATCAGTCAAGAAAGTTCTTACCACAAACAATCACCAGACAGAATACATTCAGTGATACACAGGGGAGGATGACCTTACCTCCTCAGTATGGAATGAAGGCAGGTGATCACATTAAAGTAAAGATTGCTAACATGAAACTGAGTGATAGTGATCCTAGTAAAGACTCAAAGAAACATTCCGGAACCTATTTGATCTCACAGATCGGTCATCACATCTTCAGAGATGGACGGTCATATACAAAGGTCGCAGTCATCAGAACAACAAACCAACAGAACGAGGATGACACACAATAAATATAATAAAATGATACATGGACTTATCTTCACTATCATCTGATCCTAACTTTTTCGGAAAGGATAGTGCCACTCTATTCATTGGTCAGGTTGAGGATGTTAATGATCCCAAAAGGTCTGGTCGGGTAAAGGTTAGATGTCTGGGATGGCACCCACCGGATAAGAAAGGAGACAAAGGACTAAGCACTGACGACCTACCATGGACTCGGACATGTCTCCCTGTGACGGGAGCACAACAGATGAGGTCTGGTGCCAAACACGGTCTACTACCTGGTAGTTGGGTTGTTGGTATGTTCGTTGATGGTAGTGAAGCCAATGATGGGTTTGCATTTGCTACCTTTAACTTCACAGCCAAAGCGTCAGACAAGAACAACAGAGAGGATGTAGATATTACTGACGGTAAAATCCCCGATGACATCAGGGGTTTCACTAAGATCAACCCAATCATTGAGGGTATTTACCCCAACACAGGTCTGAATACAGAAGAGGAACTGACAAGTGGTAAGGATGACCCAGGTGACATTGCACACGACACACACAACCTCAGCGATTCCACTGATGGTCCGTGCCCCATTGAAAGAGATGGTTTCTCTACCACCAAGGAGAAAGAGAAGTCAGCAGATAACCCACACTCGCAGGTGTATCCTACAGAGATAGCTGATGCTCTATGTGGGACACTGATGAGTGCTAGAGATGTTATCTCCTCTCGTATCAAAGAGAAGATGCCTAGTGGTCTCAGTAGGTTCGTGGATGGTGATGATGTGTTTGACATCAATGGTAATGCTATCAACCTGAATGGTATTATGCGTGTCCTGTCTGGTGAGATCAGTAGTATGTTGAAGGATACTATTCAGACACAAAAAGCATTCCTACAGAAGACTGTCAACAAACAGGCACACTCACTGGGTATTTTTGCAGGTGCTAGTCGTAGTCCACTGACTGGGATTTTGGCAGACATGACCTTCTCCACTCAGTTTGACATCCTCAACTCCATCATTGACAGGTCACTAGACCAACTGGAAGACCAGGTGATGCAGAGTCTACAGAACCTCAACAACCAACAGAAGAGTTCCAAGGGTAGTAGTAATAATACAGGTGAACTAGGAACCTCCAGGGGATCCACTGTCGTAGACCTCAACCCTATCTACATTGCTGATAGTATAATCAACGATACAGAGGTCAACTACAGGAAGAAGGAGAAGGAATCACAAGAGGAGTGTGAGGAACTGGTCAGACCTATCAAGGAGAAGATGAGTGATTACGAGAAGAAGATGAGTGATATGTTACTAGAAGACTACGAGTGTCAGGAGGATATGGAGGAAGATATTCAGGTTGGTTTTGATGACATCGTTAAAGACATCGGCAATGCAGGTTCAGGTGGTGGAAGTGGTAGTGGTGGAGGAGGGTTTGACCTAGGTCAAGCGTCTCAATTCCTACAGATAGCCCTGAATATGGACTTCACCTTGGCACCTCAGGTGTTCAACAAAGCAGGTCTAGCGGTCCTTGACTCGTTCACTGGTGCTGGTTGTAACCCCTACACCATGTATGAAACTGTCAGTGGTAAGATAGCCAACTCTGCTGGTAGTTCTGGTGGTGGTGAAGGTGGTGGTAGTGAGAGTGGTAAGTCATCTAAGAGAGACAAGGACATGTATAAGTCCACTGGGTTTGGTGGTCGTCCCGGTGAAGTCAAAGAAGACGAGACCACATCTAACATCTATCCTGACGATGTGAAGACAGTCAAGTTCAAACAGACAAAGAGAAGAAAGATACTCGCTACCCTACCACGATGGGAACCCGTTGACTACTACGAGGTCAATAGAACCTATGAACTACAGGGAGAGGTAGAGTTTGATGGGACACCAACCAGACAGAGTCGTGTGCTCGTCAACAACCAAGATGACCCAACAGATAACGGTATCTATGTAACGAATGTAGGTCCATGGGTCAGATCACAGGATGCTAACTTCCCCACTGACTTCAAGAAGAGAAAGTTGGTGGAAGCTAAAAACCAACCAGACGATGAGAACCTATATTACTACTCTAATAAGAGCAGCCCCAAGTTAAGGTATGATGATGTTGACTTTAAGAAAGTAGTAAGTAGTCCTGAGTTTACAAGGGAAGAGAAGAGAGCACTGGATAGAAAGGTAGAGAACGAACCAGATGGAACCAATGCTTCTGTCTTCGTCACCTCTCGTCCCAGTGGTGAGGAGGAAGCAGCGAAGAACTATGTGGCTGGTCGTCCTAACACACCTATCGTTGCTAACTCTGGTAAGGGATACTTCTTTGACTCTAAGGTTCCAGGTCGTAACTTCCCCTCTATAGTCATTGAGGGATACCTAGGAACCCCTGTCCCTGTAGTAGACAGAGACTCAGGTGAGATGGTGACTGTCCTTATCAACCAACGATCATTCAGTAACAAGGCAAACCCTTCCGTGTCCATCATCCCTGACGATAGTTCCATTGGTATTGTGAGTGATAGTAAGAACTATGACATATTCCTGTCACACTTTTATGTCCAGAACACTGGTATAGGTTACGATGAAACCACAGAGATAGAAGTGATAGATAAAGACAGGAACATGCCAGGAGCTGTGGTGAAACCTCGTATTGTTGATGGTAGAATCGTATCAATAGAGGTAATAAATAATGGTAGTGGCTTCAAACGTCTACCTAAAATTAAGATCAAAGGTAAAGGTAGAAGAGCGAAACTATATCCTATAATGGGACTTAAAGTAAAAGAATCCAACCCCTCTGTGAAGAAACTAGAACAAAATGTGGTCTTGTCATTGACACCAACGACTGCTAACCTATACACCACCCTTGACCTATGAGTAATCAGTATTTTGATAACGAGGGGGAACAACAGTATCAATATACTAACCCTATCAAGTTTCCTGACGGGTCAGAGATTACCTGTTACTCCTCACCAAACAACAGAAGGATGCTTATCAAGCACTCCTCTGGCTCACACATTGAGTTCAAAAACGACGGGACACTAGTCGTCAAGGCAGTTAAAGACCTACACCTGAACAGTAGTGTCAACTCTGCCACTATGGGTGATGGTAACGAGGATGCTACTGCTACCAACATTAAAGCAGAGTCAGACCTCAACCTCAATGTATCGGGTAGACTCACCATTTCCTGTAAGGAGTTTGACCTGGTGTGTAAGGATACCGGTAAGATCAATACCTCTGGTGACTTCAGGACCAAGGCTAATAATATTATTAACACAGCAGACGAACAGATCTCACTGGAGGCTGTCAAGTCTACCTACATCTCTACTGGTGAACTAAGAGAGAAGGTAGTGACAAGAACCAGTGAGGTAGGAACCATGGAGGGTCCAGGTAACGCTACACCCACAGGTGGACAGGTCAAGCAGTCTGTGATGGGTCACTTTGTCTTAGAGAACCTAGACCCCAAAGGTGGCATCACTATCAAGTCGTCAGGTTATATGAACATCGTCTCTGCTGCTGAGAGGATTGACCTTACAGGTCACCCTGCAGCTGTAGCACCTATCTTTGACCCCACACCCTTCGGTCTGGCTACCTACACACATATCGTAGGACCAAACCCCGGACCTACACCTAAGGGTATCCCAGGGTCTGCATACTTTCAGTGTGGTCCAGGCACCAACACCATTAACATCCTAGGTCCAGAGATCAAGGGTGTCCTTGGTCCTTCCTTCCACAACTATGTTGGACCTTTCGGTGAAGTCAATGCTGCCACCAAGACCAAATCCGTTGGTGGTCTAGAAACTAAAACTGTCGGTGGTGCATATATCGTTACTGCTGCTATTATCTTTCTCAACTAATGTCTGAAACTCCTATCGTTCCTCTTATATTTGAAGGTTATGGGATCACCTGGAGTGTTACCAGTGGTGGTGAGGACACCACGGAGGAGATCACAAATCTCAGTGACCCACTACCATTTGACCCTGATGATATCACAAGTGATATTAAACCACCAGACCCATTCATTAATAAGTTCCAGTGGGACTCAGTAGAACTAAAGTATTCTATCTTTGAGGATGACATTGAACCACTTGGTAGGTTTAATGTCAAGGCAAGTGTGTTTGGATATACGACAACACAATCAAACATTGGTGGTGAAGATATCATCAATACATATCAGATCCCCTACGAGTTGACGGATCTAACCATCACATCAGAAGACCCAAACGATGGTGGGACATGGATCTTCCCTGACGATTATCCAGAACAGGTCGTAGACGCCAATCACCCCACTCAGTATGGTGGTGTCATTATGAGAGATGGCGACCCTGGTATGTACCGTGATGGAACAACAGCCGACTGTGGTCTCGAAGATGGACCAGAGAATGACTGTATTGTTCCTTGGAGTGACACCAACCGCAAACATCAAGAAGCTATCAGTGCCTACAACTACATTGATGTCTTTGATGAGACTGAGTTCACATTCATTCCAATGAACTCTAATGATACACTAGACCTTAAAGACAATGAGAAGTTTAGGTTCACACCTCTGTATCCCGATGTATTAGATGAGAATGGGAAACATGCTCCCATTTACCCAATGAATAGTGTTACGACATTCAAACCAGACGGTAGGAATAGTGTGACAGTAACCTACACAGCTAAGATTCAAGTTAAATTTACAGCAGGACCTAACAAAGGCAAAACTATTCCTCTGGACAACCCAGAGGCTACTATCAAACAAATATGTCTACAGGATGTCAGTGACTATGCCAAACAGATGGAACAGTTGTTTCGGTATTGCAACTGGAGTAACCCAGGTGGACACTCAAACGAAGAACTGGCACCCAGATATCCATTAGCATATCCATACACTAACATCAATGGGTTTGAGGGACTAGAGTTAGGTCAAACCCCAGAGACAAGAGGTGATGATAAAGAGAATGCACCACTGGAGAGAGGCGATATCTGGTATAACCCAGAGACAGAAGAAAGAAAGTATTACAATATCTCAGATGTCCCACAAGGACTAGAGGTGACAGAAGGCGGTGGTGGATACAAGGACAGGAAGGCTGTCGTGTGTGTATGGTTACCACCATCAGAGAGATGTTATAAGATTACAGACCAGACTAATCTTCCCTTTGGATTATTATGTGACATCAAGACCAAGGATGGTGAAGTCGTCGAGGCTGTTGTATCAAACACTGGTAGTCCATCCGGTTGGTCTGATGGTTACATCGTTGCCATCACAGGTGGCAAGAACAATGCCCGTGCAAAAATATCCATCAAAGACGAACCGGGATGGATCGATACCTATGTGGAGGTTTACTAATGAAAAGATTATCAATACCCTATGCAGCTTGTAGGATTGGTGACTTCGATATAGTCCATTGTTCACTACCTATACGAGCTCAAGGTTCTCCAAATGTGCTCGTAAATAAAATACCTTGGAGTCGGATGGGAGACTTAAACCATCCACACCTATTACCCTGTCCTCCTGGCTGTTGTGTTCATGCAGCACCAATTGCTAAAGGTTCCAGTACTGTGTTCGTCAACGGTAGAGGTGCAGGTAGAGTGACTGATTATGTACTGGCATGTACTGTTGTAGCTACAGGTTCTCCTAATGTCTTTGCCGGGGGATAGGTCGGGTATTATACCACACTTTAGGAATACTTACTAAACCCTTTGACCTTACTGACCTCAATACTATGGTCAAACTTATCACGGAACTCTTGTGACAGTGTATGGTCTACCACCAGAACTCTTTGAGTATCGTCAAGCCCGTACCGTAGGAGTGCTAGTAGGTTTTGTTTACCTACATCATCCAGTGATGAGGAGAATACCTCGTCAAGGATCAGGATGTTGGTGGACACAGAGTTCTTGATCTTACCGACCTCTCTCCAGGTGAACATCATTGACAGGTCAATACGAGCTTTCTGTCCCTCACTGAATGATCCATAGGAGAAGTCCTGATGGAGTGGTGATGCTACAGTCTCATTGAACTCCTCGTCCAGTGTGAATAGAACAGGGAACTCTAGGTCTGTGAGATGTGAACGGATAGACCGGTTGATGACAGGTAGATACTTACGAACGATCTGTGTCTTGATACCACTGTCCTTCAACAGGTTTACAACTATGTCATGGTCGTGAATTTCAGAGATCACACCATCACTCTTCTTCTTAAGATCTACCAGTTGTTCTTCCAGTGCAGACAACTTACCGATCTCTTTGTCGATGTTAGATGTACCAGTCGAGATGGATACAATCTTGTTCTCCTTGACTACAATCTGTTTCTGTAGTGCATCATTACGAATCTGATTCTGTGATACCTCTGCTTGTAGTTTATATGCTTCTTCCTCCTTCTCCAGGATCTGGTTAAGAATACCTTTCAGATCACTGTGTTTTTGTGATGCTTGATCACGAGCACTGATAATCTTCTTGGACTCTTCTACTGTCTTGGATAGAACACTCTCCTTTAGGACACTATCGATTGTCTGTGTACAAGTAGGACACTCGTCGTGTTTATTATAGAAGTCCAGGTCTTTCTTCAGTCTCTCTAACTTACTATCCAGTTTGACGATGACATTGTTGAACTCAGATGCTTTCTTCTTGGGTGAGTTGATCATCAACTTCCTCACCTCTTCCAGGATATTAACATCTTTTGTCTGTAGACTGATGATTCTCTGGTCATTCTCTTCCTTCATTCTCTTACAGTCATTGATCTCAGTGTTCAACTCACTGATGTCTGATGCAGATCTCTCCCTCAGTTCATCTACACGGTCTCTCTGTAGGTCAATCTTATACTCTAGGTTACTGATATCACCCCTGACCTCCTGTACACGGTCCTTCAGACCCCGTAGTCGTTCCTTGGCGAGGACAGACATAGTAGAAAACACTTTGATGTCTAGGAAGTCTTCTACACACTCTCTACGGGCAGTGGAGTTCAACTGCATGAATGGCATATAGTTACCAGAACCTAGGATGACAACCTGATTGAATGTCTTCAGGTTCATCTTCAGGATATTCTGTTCCAGATACTTTTGATTATCTTTGTCTGCTGCCTTGGCGTCTAGTTCTTTTCCATCCTTATACACCCGGAAGACCTTAGGCTTCATCCCACGGATGACAGTAAAAGTTGTATTACCAATAGAAAAATTTACTTCTGCCAATAGTCCCTTCTTGTTGGACGAGTTGACTAGTTGTGGTAGGTTGATAGCACGAAATGGTTTATTAAACAAGACATAACAAAGGGCATCCAACATCAGGGATTTACCACTGCCGTTGGTACCGTGTATCAGAGTTGTCTTGTGATCGTTGAGATTAATTGTGACTGGGTTGTTACCTACGGATAGGAAATTCTGAAAAGTGAGTGATTCAAAGACGATCATTAAATACCGAGAGTATCGACAAGAGTTTCGGCTCTTGGGACGATAACTTCACCTGGTTCAGCCACTGAGTAAGCATATCCAAGCATGTCACAGAGTTTGTCGATAGATTCATCGGGTGTCTCTGTGATTTGTAGTTCGTACCCTACAGCTCCTAATAGTGTATTGTAACTGATAGCGTCGTCTTTGTCAACAAAGAACTGTACCATTGTAATGCCATCAGTATCAAGTGTAGCATAGGCTCCACTCTCTATTGAACCTTCTTCCTTAGTGAGAATGTACATTAGACCTCCTGGGATTCGATATACAATGACTTAAAGATTTCAATAAGGTTTTGTTTGTTTATATTATCATCCATCGCATTCACATAGTTTGTGAGTGTGGTCAACGTGTCTTCTGATTCCACTTCCACATCTTCTTCCACATCTATATTTACACTCTCAATGACCTTGACATCGTGACATCCATTATCGTACAGGGAATCTGTAAGGTTGGATACATTGATTGGTGTGACACCCTCACCGACAATGACCTTGATGAATGACTTCTCATACTTGTTAGGATTCACCAGTTCACCAGAGTTGAAATGGATCTTATGGAACATCTTGAGTGGGTTCTTAATGAACTCCAGTTCCTGTGTCTTCATGTCAAAGATATGGAACCCACGAGTCTCTCCCTCGTCATTCCAATACATCTGATAGGGATTACCTAAGTATGTAATGTTACCCTTCTTGGATTTCTTATGAAAGTGTCCAGAGAACACCCGATCAAACTTGTTGAATATCTTAGGATCAGTGCCGTGGTCACATTTATAATCTTTATTGGCATAAAATCCAGCCAGTTCTAGGTGTCCAAAGCAGACAGCTGCACTTGTAGCATCCAACTGTTCAGTGAACTCCTCCGCATTGTCGTCGCAGATCCAGGGCACCATGAAACATAGGCTGTCTTTAATGGAGACGGTCTCTGGTCTGTCATGGATAATGATGTTGTCATACTCAGCCAAGTTGAGCGTTGGAGCGTTGATGCTGAGGTTGTTTCTATAAAAAATGTCATGATTTCCGACTATCAAATGAACTTTGATGCCCCGTTCCTTCAGTGGAGTAAAGAAATGAGTTTTTGCCCAATCAAGAGACCAGTAGTCGATGCCCTTTCGTACGTCAAAGCAATCACCACAATGCACAACGGTATCAATAGAGCGAGAATCGAGTGTATGAAAGAACGTTCCATCGTAGAATTCCTGGAAATAGTTGTGGAATAATTGTGATCCTTTGCGACACCCTATGTGTGTGTCGGTGATAATTGCTACTTTATGCTCTGCCAAACTGCTGCAAAAATGCTACGTCCTCATTATAGTCGTATTCTTCTTTAGTGTCAACCCCTTCTGGTGGTTCTAATGCATCAGGGACTTGTTGACCCTGTGGTGTCTTCATATCCATATCAGTTGTTTTCGTCAACTTCTCTTCCATCTCCTCGTCGGCAGCAAGGAGTGACTTATGTTCTGCATTCTTGTCAATATATACCCCATTCCTGTTACCATCTTCCTGTGTCCTACCGAGTGTCTTAGCAAGTCCTGCTTTGGACTCTGGATCCCCTAGGTCTACAGGACCATTGACTTTTTCATGTGCATCAGGAGCAGACACACCAGATGCTCTCAGTGCATCTACTTTGTTCTTGTCCTGAATGACAGGGTGTTCGTCGTAATTTCTTTGTGGTGTACCAATGGCAGCAGAACCTGGTTCCTTCAGTTCTGGCTTAGTCATCGTTGCCTCATAGAGGTCGAATAGTTCTTGTAACGGTTCCATATATGTTAAGAGATGGGGAGACGTAACGCCTCCCGACAATCTCTGCCTAGGTAGCGAACGAAAGGCACTACTATTTATTCTTCTAGTGGTTGTTCTTCTTCTGGTGGTGGTTGATCATTAAACATCCAACCCGTACACAAATACTTGATTGTCTTGGGTGGTGTACCTCTGTGTACTCTGTCCCAGGT
>WLWF01001395.1_pt1 | contig 19866 bp, 23 predicted proteins | sample 6718331 | NCBI WGS metagenome assembly WLWF01 (sample SAMN12718692, study PRJNA515312) | sponge metagenome | isolation source: marine sponge | host: Mycale hentscheli | place: New Zealand: South Island, Marlborough, Capsize Point | collected 2003-05-01
CACGTAGAACACAGGTCCGGGCGAAGTCAAGCTCACTAGGGCCGCGATCAACAAAAAAGCTGGTGATCCAAGCCCTAAGGCCAGCAACGAGAAAGCAATATCACCACTGCGCTTGAGTGAGCGTCCCAACCGGCTCTGCTTACGAACCAGTGCCACGGATGTGAGCACCGAGGGAGGGGCTGACAACAACTCGAGATGCCGCTTCGTCGCACGCCGACTCAGGCTGGATCCACCGGCCTGAAGCGACGTTCGACGCAGACTGACTTGCATCAAGTGTCCCTTGAGTCTCAACCTACTGAACCGCAACAGGGCACAACCAAAAGGGTGAAAGGGCCACTCACCGCAACGGCACAGGAACAACTGCTGCCTCCCGACCTGCGAAGCAACGAGCCGAAACCAGCGGATAACAGCATTTGCTGACAGAAACAGGTCAAGAAGTCTCTCAGCCAATTGCAGCCAAGAGCAAGAATTCCGAAGCTGGGGCATGACTTCCACCGACACATCCATCAGCGCCCTTCTCGAAGAAGCTCTCCAAGAACCCACGATTGGAGACACAGGGAGCTTTCGGTGGCACGCCACGGCGATTGGAATCGCGGCCCTGTGGATCGATGCGTCTCCGCCTTCCACTCCACCGTTTGAGAAGGCTTTAAAGGAAGGATTGGAGATTGGCTTGGATCTAAGCCGAGAAGAACGAGAATTTCATCAAGTTAGTGAAGGACTTGTTCTTCTGTTTCACTCCTAATTTCCTCAACAAGCAAAGAAATCATCAAGAAAACCTGCCCAAGCACACAAGCAACCCAATCACTTGAACAAACATCTGCTCACCGTTGCCAAATACTGGCTTGGAGGATTCACGGCTTTTATGCTTCTGTTTTACGCAATCATTTCCATCAAATAACAAAACCATTGGCCAGCATCCATCCAAAGCAATCAAAGTACATCTCAATCACTGAAATCAAGTCCTTGAAAGACTAATTACTTTTTAATATTGCGCCATTCCAAAGGGGATGCGACAAAATCGCCATTAATTCATCGAGAAGCCTTGTCTGAGCTTCGTTTGTCCATCCACGATCCATGACCTGAATCAGATATTCATGCTGGACACCATCACCACGCTGGCGAGAGCAAACGATGACGACATCATCATAAGAAATTGGAAAATCAGCCGTTAAAATATGCCCAAGAATACCTTCTGAGATGAATAATAAAAAATCACATACAACCTGGCTCAAATACTCCTCTCCCTCAGCAAGATCTCCGCAGGCAATCATCTGCTCTTTCGTCTGTGGGGTATAGGTCACAAACGAGAAAAAGAATGGGGCAGTCGTTTTCTGTAAATACAAACCTTTGAATGGTCGATCCATCTTCATCCCACCTTCAATACCTTTAACTCAGTTCCCACAGTCGAGACCAAAAATCTTTCTCAATGTCCATATTCAGGTCCTCAACAAACATCTCGTCATCCAGAGAACTCTAGCCCTCATCCTTTGATTCCTTTCATGGCGTCTCAGGATAGAAAGAATCCTTCGTAACAATAAAAAGGCTGCCGCACATTTAAAAAGAGAACGCTGGGTTGAAATCCCATGAGGAAGCGTTTCAATGGATTCAAACCGAACAGTAGGGCACTCTGTGGCTATCTTTAATATCAACGGAAGTGGTCTTCTCGATCTTAACAAAATCAATTCTCAACCACCAAAATCAAAAAATACAACCATCAATAGCATTTCTCCCACCAGGGTAAGCATTGATCTTGATTTAGATATCAATGGAGATGGTCTTTACCGAGCCACAACGATCACAACCTATGGACTATTTGTCCCAACATTAGACGGCCAAGTCAACGGAACGGTCACAAGAATAGAGATCAAAACAGATGACAACTATTGGAACATTGAAATCAAAGACTTCACAGCAAATATCGCAGAAATTATTTCCTTCCAAGATGACGAGGCTGCATTAAAAGCTCTTGGATTGAACCTACTCAGCGGTAATGACATCATCAACGGATCAAGCAATGGTGGCTCATTAAAAGCAAGACTCTTTACTGGAAACGACAATCTATTTCTAAGCAGCGGATTATTTAATGATGTCAACACCAACGCAGGACAAGATCTGATTGAAATCAAAGGCGGAAGTGGCAAACTATTAGCAGGTGCCGATAGGGATACGATTCAATATAGCGGCGGGCAATTCACAAGCATTAATGGAAACAAAGGTGATGACCTCATTAATCTCACAGGCGGACAAGGAATCATCCTTGGAGGCGCAGGCTCCGACACTCTTAATTTAGATGCTGGAAAATTCCAAAGCATTAACGGAAACCTAGGAACCGATACGATCAACGTCCGGGGTGGGGAAACAGAAAGGATCCTGGGTGGTGCCGATGCCGATCAGATAACCAATAATTCCGGCCAGTTTCTTTCTATCAATGGCAACAAAGGAGATGACACGATCATCAACAACGGATCATTATCACGAGTCTTAAGAGGAGGAGCAGATAATGATTTACTCATCAATAATGCTGGTGCAAATGGAGAGTTCTACGGTGACCGTGGCGCCGATACTTTCAAGCCATCTGACCAAGGCCTGATGAGGATTAAAGATTTCAATATTGGGATCGACTCTATCGACCTCAGCAATCTGGAGTCTTACAGCACAAGAATCGATGGCAATAACACTTTGATCGAAACAGACTCCTTCGGAATCGTTGCAATTCTAGAAAACGTTATTTTATAAAGGCTACTCATACAAAACGAGCAGAATAAATATTCTCACCACAAGCCCTGCCTTCAGGGTGATAGAAAACCTCTTTTAATGTACATGTCAAACATTTCTAGAAGCAATCACTCCATTTAAAAATGATCGGTTCCAAGAGAAGCGGCCTCCAATCCTCTTTCATTTCTCAAAGGCGCGTCACAAAAGGCCTCATCTTTGAAGCTCGCACGATTGCAATCTCCAAAAGCGGCGACCACAGAAGGTGCTCTCATCACTCACCAGATTCCGTCGATCACATGGATCACTGAAGACTGATCAACCTGTCAAAACGGAGAGGGTGGGATTCGAACCCACGAGGGTGTTACCCCTACACGATTTCGAGTCGTGCGCATTCAACCGGGCTCTGCCACCTCTCCAAACGCTTAACCAGCGTTATCCCATCTTAAAGCGCCGCGGCCTGATTGCTTAAGGCGATGGAGCTGCGCATTCACGCGCAACTGCCAAAGCCTGTCTTGGCCTGGCAGAGGACGCAACATCAAACCAGGGCTTTGCAGACGTTGACCTGGAAGCAAGGGAGGTTGGCCTTGATGCTCCGCCCGCACGGTATGGGCCAAAGGCGACCAACAACTGATGTGATCACTCGCCACTGGGTCCATCACCACCAGCCAATCCAAGCGGCGGTGTCCGTAACCCTGCGCAAGCTGCTGAGCCAGCTGACAACTGAGCAAATCGCCATGACTGCTGATCAGCGCAGCACGCCCTTGATGACGGGCCACTAGCCACTGTCTTCCCCACTGCCGCACCAACACCACCTCATCGCTGAGCTGAACACTGGCTTGCACCAGCGTGGCCAAGAGCAAAAGAGGAAACGCTCTCCAGCGCCAGGATTGCAGCGACGTCAAGGCCCAAGGCGTGAGTGCCAGCACAACGAGTAACACCACCCAAGGCTGCGGATGTCCCGTCAGCAGCTGGGCATGGGGCCAGGTGCTCATCCACCCCACCACAGCGATCAACAACGCTGCCAACTGCTGCACCGGCCAAACCAACACCGGCATCACGAGTGCGGCAATCGCCGTTGGCAGCAGCAACGTCAGCAACGCCAAGGTCATCGCCGCAAGGGTGAGCGGTGCCAGCAGAGGTGCAGCCATCAGGTTGCTCAGCAGCGAATACAAAGGCACAGAGCCAAAATGCAGGATCTGCAAGGGAAGGGTCCAAAGCAGCGCCGCCATCGGCACCGATAGGGCAGGGGCCAGAACCGTCATCCACCTCTGAGGACAACACTGAGAACCATGCTGGAGAAGCCACTGCTCTAAGGGCTGCGCACTGAGCACTAAACCAGCCGTCGCAGCAGCACTGAGCTGGAAGCCAATGGAACGTGCCCAGGCAGGATTCAGCAACAGCATCACCACCAAGGTGCTGAGCAGCACGCCCAAGGGTTGGACGCGAGAGCCCCGTTCCCGGATCAAGAGAGCAGCAGCGCCCATCAACACGGCACGAACCACGGATGGCTGCCCGCCCGCCAGCGCAAGAAACACAGCCATCGCGCCCACTCCAGCCGCCAATCGCAAGGGCATGCAACCCCTGCGCGTCAGGGCAAGCGTGGCTCCCAACAACACGGAAAGATGAAATCCGGACGCGGCTAAGGCGTGGGATAAACCCGCAACACGAAAAGCCTCTCGCAGCTCCGAGCTGAGCTCAACGTGGGCGCCCCCCAGCACCAGCGCCGCCAACAGACCACCTGAATGCTCTCCTGCTAGCTCTTGAAAGCGAGCCGCGATCTGACGACGCCGATCAGCCAGGGGGGTGTGATCTTGATGGATCAGCTCCACTGTCTTGGTACGGAATTGGGTCCAACAGCCGCGAGCCGCCAACCGTTCCGCCGGGTTGGGAAGCAATCGATGGGTTGCGACAGCAGGCCTCACAAGCTGACCTTGAGCCCTCACCCAGGAACCTTTGCGCACCACCTGAGGGCAGGGATCCACCACCAACTCCGTGCGACCGTCGCGAACCTGCCCCGCCAAATGGTGCACCTGCAGCAGGGCTTGGCAGCGCCCCCGGCGAACAGGTGCATCGGCCAGAGCACGGCCTTCAATCACCAGCTGCTGCGAATCTGAACCGCTTGGCACAAGCTGCAGCGGATCAAGGGGGGTGGGCGTGGCCACTTGCCCAATGGAGGAGCGCAGCAACAAGCCACACAACACGACCACAAGAACCAACAGCTTCCAACCTGAAAGCGCAAACCGGCGGCAGATCAGCACCACAGCCGCAGCCAGCCCAACCAAGACCACACACCAGTGCTGAATCCCCTGGGGAAAGGCCGCCCCCAGTTGGGTGGCAAGCATCAAAAGAACCAGCCAAAGAGCAACGTTCATCCACGCTTTGCGATCAAGCTGGTTGAAGCATTCCCCTAAAAAACAAAAGCAAAAATCCAGTCAGAGCTAGCTAGAGAAGCAATCCACTATCTATGTGTTGTGACTCACTAAAGCCACAACACATTGCTTGAAAATATATTCATACTTCAAATCAATACCGCTTCATTGATGCATTTAGAACAAGCTCAATGATCAACCGCCGCGGCCACTTTTGACTGCAGCAAAGGGAAGCCCAGGGCCTCCCGCTCAGCTAACCAAGCCTCAGCCACTTTTCGGGCCAAATTGCGAATCCGTCCAATCGTGGCAGTCCGTTCCGTCACCGAAATCACGCCACGGGCTTCCAAGAGATTGAAGGTATGGCTGCACTTCAGAACAAAGTCGAGAGCAGGAGCTGGCAAGTTGTGTTCAATCAGATCCGTGGCTTCTGCCTCATAAATGGCAAACAGCTGCTTGAGACGATCGGGATTGGAAGCCTCAAAATTAAATTCACATTGCCCCTTCTCGAAGGGAAGCCAAATATCTCCATAGCTGCGTTCAGCGTTCCAGCTCAAATCCCAGATGCTTTCCACATCCTGTAGATACATCGCTAGGCGCTCCAAGCCATAGGTGATCTCAATCGATACAGGCTTGCAGTCGATGCCGCCACATTGCTGGAAGTAGGTGAACTGGGTGACCTCCATACCGTCTAACCACACCTCCCAGCCCACACCCCAAGCGCCAAGTGTTGGCGACTCCCAGTTGTCCTCCACAAAACGAATGTCGTGATCGGCAGCGCAAATGCCAAGGGCCGCGAGCGATGCGAGATAGGTTTCCTGAATGCCATCGGGCGAAGGCTTGATCAGCACCTGATATTGGAAGTAATGCTGCGCCCGATTGGGGTTATCGCCATAACGACCATCGGTGGGGCGCCGGCAAGGTTCTGGATAGGCCACCGCCCAGGGCTCAGGTCCAATCGCCCGAAGCACCGTATGCGGGCTCATGGTTCCAGCACCCTTTTCCGTGTCGTAGGGCTGCAACAACACACAACCCTGCTCTCCCCAAAAGCGATTCAGCGTGCTGATGATGTCCTGGAAATGCATACCGAGCAGGGACCTGATGGGGGCGATTGGACTTGCTCACGGAGTTCTGCGCTGTCGCAAGCCTTAGATCGCACATCAAACGATTGCGAGACGGGCCAGCAACGCAGAGAACTTGTGGAGGTAAAAGGCTAGTCGAGCAAAGGCTTCTGGCCTGAAGACGGAAGCACGCTTTCGCCACAGACTGATTTAGTAGCGACTCGCTCACCATTTCGTCATACCTCCGCTTGCTCCAAAGCCAAAGTGAACAGGCGAAAGCAAGGCGCATTGAGAGGGGTTGAGAGCCCTCTCATTTTTTATGGCGCGAGGGCAGCGAGACCACAACGCCTGATCACGATGAACCGGTTCACCCAGTAACGATCAGGATCCCTGAACCATCCCTCTGAATGCAACCAGTATGCAACCAGTCAGAACTTTTCAGGGCTTTGACGCAAACGGCCGCTTTCCTCTTTCCAATTCAGCGAAGGATCAAACTTAGGAATCAGTGAGTTCTTAATAACGAAACTGTTGAAAGGCCTTAATGGGTATCGACTCTTTATCACTAGGGCGACTCACAACGGCATCACGCGCAACATCGAGCTCAATGCATTCAAAAGACTGCAACTCTTGATCGTCGCTGCATTCACGACGCTGATATTCAACTTTTTTCAACTCCTGATCTTTCACGATCTTTTTCTTGGGGATCTTGGCATCATCTCCAGCGATGACTTTACGCGGACCAAATGAACACAACTCCTTGGCCAGATCAGTCTCAGATTTCTCGAGACAATCACTATATTCAGCCTCAATTCTTTGCCTCATCGACTGATCATTTTGAGACTTCAATCTCTTCTTTTCAAGGGCCGTTAGAGGCACCGTACGCCTAACCGTGGCAAGCGTCTCCACAAAATAAACGCCTCCAAGAGAGATCCACTCATTCGCAGCATTCTCAGCTTCCTGCTTAGACTGATAGATGGATTGATCAATCTCGTCGGGCGTAGGAATTGTGCGCTTAGCGTTGGAGTAAAAAATACCCGCATAAACCAGCATCCCAACCAAGCCACTGCCAACAACAGCGATGAACAACGCGAGCGTGGAGGGCCCTTTCAATCAATAACAAGCAAGCATTAAAAATCTAGCAGGCATCAGCCAGGCAAGAAGAATCAATGATCTAAGCAAAAAACAAAGATCCCAATTCAATGGGTTCAGATCAGAACAAAGCCAAAGATTGAGGCCCAGATCCAATCTTCCTCAAGGATCTACCCCTTCGCGAAGCAGCGATCCAGGTGAGCGACCGCATGCTGATGCCGGGAGCGCGAACGCGACACGCTGGGGCTAATGATCCCCAACCAAAAGCGCCCGTCTCCCTGGACGACCAACACGGGTTTGCTCGCCCGCTTCCCTTGGGACTTGAGCAGCGACAGGCTGAGCTTGTCCGCCACCTCTGCACCTCGCGGTTTCGATCGCAGCCTGGCCAGCACAGGATTCACCTGAGCCACTGGAAGAAAGGTGGCCTCTTGGGACTCCGTCACCAGGATCATCCCGTCTAGCCATGCCACCTCCACCAAGAGATCTTCAATCGAAGCCAGCAAGGAGGGGAGGGGGAAGGCCAAACGGACAGCTCCGTTTCTTAATGTTTTCTTCCTAATCCCTTTTTGGGCTCGCCGCGCAAGGGCCTCAACAGGCCTCAACCATCCTTAACGAATTCAATCAACGAATTAAGAGCAGCACACCCATCTGTCCGCCGACCAAAGGTCGATGCTGTGCGGCGGTGAAACCAGCGGCAACAGCCTCCCGCTCCTGCTCCTCTCCCGTGAGGAATTGCTCCACGCTCGTTTCCAGATAGGCGTACTGGTCGGCAAGCCCCATGCCAGCGGCGACAGGGACCACCACCCGGCGCAGGTAGGTGCGCTGAAAAGCAGCTGCTGCACTGCCTTGTGGCAACCGATTGAAGTCCAAAACAGCGGCGCGCCCGCCAGGCTTCAGCAGCCTTGCCATCTCCTGAAAACCCAACAACGGGTCCGCCAGGTTGCGCAACCCATACGCCATCACCACCCCATCGAAGTCCTGATCCGGCAACCCGGTGTCAAGCGCATCCGCTTGGATCCATTGCACCGGCAACCAGGGCTCGCGGCCTGCGCGTTCCTCCGCCAGCGACAGCGGTGCAGCGGCGGCATCCAACCCCAAAACCGAGCCCTCCGGCCTCAACTTTCGTGCCAAAGCAAGGGCGAGATCCCCTGTTCCACAACAAAGATCAAGCCAACGCTCAGGCGATTGCGGGCTCAGCCAGGACAGGAGTTGACGCTTCCACTGCCTGTGCAGCCCCAAACTGAGCAGATCATTCAGGCGGTCGTAACGGGGAGCAACGGCGTTAAACAACGCCTCCACCGCAGCTGGGTCACGAGGTTTCACAAGCAGCTCAAACCAGCAGTCCGTTCAACGTCATCACCATCACCGTGGCCAAACCAACGGCAGCTGAACACACCAAGCAGCCCGCGAGCATCAACGAAAATTCCTGTTGATCGATCGCCGCTTGCATCAATTGCAGGGCCCAGGCCAGCAACGCAATCACCACCGCAACCAAAAGGATCCCCACAGGCAAGGCCTGATGACGCGTCATAAATGGCAAACCACCCAGCAACAATCGCCCTTCTAAGTCTTCCCAATTTAAGGCGCCAGCACAGGCTCCAAGGGCCTGATCAGCAAACCGCGTCCCTGCAAATCCAGCTTGATTTGCTCAACGCTGAGAACACCGTCATGGAGGAGTGAGGCCAGCAAGGCCGCCGATGCCTGGCCGCCCTCTGGCCCGGCATCGAGGGCGGCAGCGATGTGATCCATACAACCCGCCCCACCCGAGGCGATCACTGGAACTGCAACGGCCTGAGCCACCGCCCTGGTGAGCGCCAAGTCGTAACCCGCTTGGGTTCCGTCTCCATCCATTGAAGTGAGCAGGATCTCCCCCGCCCCAAGGTCCGCAACCCGACGGGCCCAGTCCACCGCATCCAATCCGGTGTTTTCGCGGCCGCCTTTCACATAGACATCCCAGCCCCCACTCGAGCGGCGCCTCGCATCAATCGCCACAACAATGCACTGACAACCGAAACGCTCAGCCCCCTCAGACACCAGTTCAGGGCGGCGAACAGCCGACGAATTCAGGCTCACCTTGTCGGCACCGGCACGCAGCAGTTCCGTGATGCCCTCCACGGAAGCGATTCCGCCCCCCACCGTGAAGGGGATCGTCACACTCGCAGCCGTACGACGCACGAGGTCCACCAAGGTGGCGCGTCCCTCATGGCTGGCCGCAATGTCAAGAAACACCAGTTCATCGGCTCCGGCCTCGCTGTAACGACAGGCCAATTCCACGGGATCGCCTGCGTCACGCAGGCCCACAAAATTGACACCTTTCACCACCCGGCCGTTGGCCACGTCGAGGCAGGGAATCAAACGAAGAGCGACCATGTCAATTGAAAAGAGGCTGTTAGTGTTGCGGCCACTTCTCAAGCCTCGCAGGCCATGTCACAGCAGACGTCAGTCACGATCGACATCGGCTCGAAAGTCCGGGTCACCCGGGTCCGTGATCGCATTTCCGGTGCGCTGGTGGAATTGCTCAAGAAAGACGCCATCGGCACCGTGGTTGATTTCCGCACTGTCGATGGGAAAGGAATCGGCGTGGTCGTTCAGCTCAGTGATGGCTCAACCAGCTGGTTCTTCGAAGACGAAATCGCTCCCGGCTGAGGATTGACCTAGTGAGTGACGCCCGTCAGCTGCTCGGAATGAAAGGTGCCAGTGGCACCTCCAACATTTGGAAGCTGCGCTTGCAGCTGATGAAACCAGTCACCTGGATTCCCTTGATCTGGGGGGTGGTGTGTGGTGCTGCCGCTAGTGGCAATTACGAATGGCGTTTTGACCATGTGGCCGCTGCGCTGGCCTGCATGGTGATGAGTGGTCCTCTTCTCGCGGGCTACACCCAAACCATCAACGACTACTACGACCGCGAGATCGATGCGATCAATGAGCCGTACCGGCCGATCCCTTCGGGTGCGATCAGCCTCGGCCAAGTGAAGGTTCAGATCTGGGGCCTGTTGATCGCCGGCTTAGCGGTGTCTTGGGGTTTGGACGTTTGGGCTGGACACAGCACTCCCGTGCTGTTCCTGCTCGCCCTTGGCGGCTCGTTTGTGAGCTTTATCTATTCAGCGCCTCCCCTCAAGCTGAAACAGAACGGTTGGTTGGGCAATTACGCCCTCGGGGCCAGTTACATCGCCCTTCCCTGGTGGGCGGGTCAGGCCCTGTTTGGCCAACTCACCTGGGCGACGGCACTGCTCACGCTTGCCTACAGCCTCGCCGGCTTGGGAATTGCCGTGGTCAACGACTTCAAAAGTGTGGAAGGTGATCGCGCTCTCGGCCTTCAGTCACTCCCTGTTGCATTTGGGATTGGGCCCGCAAGCTGGATCAGCGCTGGGATGATCGACCTCTTCCAGCTCTTGATGGTTGCAGTTCTGATCGCAATCGGGCAGCATTTTGCAGCCGTCCTGCTGGTGTTGTTGATCGTGCCTCAGATCACTTTTCAAGACATCTGGCTGCTTCGCGACCCCGTTGAATTCGACGTGAAATATCAAGCCAGCGCCCAGCCCTTTCTCGTGCTTGGAATGCTGGTCACAGCGTTGGCGATCGGCCACAGTCCCCTGACGCAGGGAATGTGAATCGCACCCGTCGTCACTGGTTCCTGATCGCGGGTGTCGCCGCTGCGATTGGCAGTGGTGCGGCCCTCGGGCAGGCCGCCATCACACGCGCGATTGATGCGACCTTGCCCGATGCCAGAGGGATCAATCTCTTCAATCGGCCTGGCACGATCACGCTCCTCTCGAGCAACGGCAAGGTGATCCAAAAACTCGGGCCAGCCACCCGGGAGAAGATCAAACCAGGGCAAATGCCCCAGCTGGTGATGCAATCGTTCATCGCAGCGGAAGACCGTCGCTTCTTTGACCATGACGGCGTCGATCTCTGGGGGATCGGACGGGCCGTTGTCACGAATTTGAAGCAGGGCTCGGTGCGCGAAGGAGCGAGCACGATCACCCAGCAATTGGCTCGCACGGTGTTCTTGAGCCAAGACCGGACGGTCACGCGCAAACTCAAGGAAGCAGCGCTGGCCTACAAGCTCGAGCGTCAACTGAGCAAGGAGCAGATCCTCGAGCAATACCTCAATTTTGTGTATCTCGGATCCAGCGCCTATGGCGTCTCCGATGCGGCTTGGGTGTATTTCTCCAAGCAACCGGAGGATCTAACCCTCCCAGAAGCGGCTCTCATTGCTGGCATGCCACCAGCCCCCTCGCTCTACTCACCGCTGGTGAACCCCGAGATTGCCCTGCAAAGGCGCAGCATCGTGATCAGCCGCATGGAGCAGGAAGGATTCATCACCTCCGGCGAAGCGGAAGCAGCTCGCAACAGCCCACTGGCGCTCAAGCCCGCCATCCCGAAGTACTACAACAGCACGGCTCCCTACTTCACAACCTGGGTCGCCCAACAGTTGCCCACCTTGCTCACCCCAGAACAACTGGAGGTGGGAGGCCTCAAGATTCGCACCAGCCTGAATCTCGATTGGCAACGCAAAGCCCAGAAGGTGGTGCGTGAAATCGCTCCGAATGGAACAGAAGGTGTGATCGTTTCGATCGCCCCTGGCACCGGATTGGTGCGGGTGATGGTGGGAGGAAAAAACTTTTATTCCAGCCAGTTCAACCGCGCCACCCAGGCCCTGAGATCACCAGGGTCCACCTTCAAACTGTTTCCCTACAGCGCAGCGATTAATGCGGGCGTTAAAGCAGAAGATATTTTTCTGGACAGACCGCGCTGCTGGAACGGTTACTGCCCCAAAAACTTTGGCAAAAAATATTTTGGCAACATCTCTCTCGCCGACGCCTTAAAGAATTCGCTCAACACAGTTGCGGTGCAATTGCAAGACAAGGTGGGCTTTGACCCGATCATTGCGATGGCCAACAACCTCGGCATTGGTAACCAGCGACCTCTCGGCCGCTATTACCCGATGGCCATCGGTGCTTATGAACAAACCGTTCTGGACATGACGGCCGCCTATTCCGCCGTCACCAACCGCGGTGTATACGTGAAACCCACCGCCTTTGAAGAGATCCGAGGTCCTGGAGGCGATGTGCTTTGGAGCCGCAGGCTCGATGGCGATCGCGGCAAGCGTGCCATGGATAGCGACGTTGCCGACACCATGAATTGGATGCTGCAGCGGGTGGTGAGCGGCGGCACTGGCGTGGCAGCCAAGCTCGATGATCGCCCTGTGGCAGGAAAAACGGGAACCTCGGAGGGGGGGCGAGATCTCTGGTTCATCGGCTCGATTCCCCAACTCACCACGGCCGTTTGGTTTGGTCACGACAACAACGCGGAGACCAAGAGCAACAGTGGCGAATCCGCATGGGCCTGGAAACAATTCATGAATCAAATCAAGTCTGAATTTCCGGCACAGAAGTTTCCAGCCAAACCCAACGTTGTGCGGCCGGTTCTTCAACGACCTGGGAAAAAGAAAGCGAGCAACCCCAATCAACCGAACCCTGGAGACGGGCCTCTTCCCGATCGTGATCTATTTGGTGCGAATGATGATCCTTTCAACGAAAACTCAGCCCCACCGAAGCCCGCACCCACACCCCGTTACGTGAGCCCCTCTGGTGGCCCCCCCGTAGACGAATTCTTTAGGCCTCTGCCGGTGCAGTGATCGGTGCCGTGATCGGTGAAGAGATCACTGCGGTGTAAAACCCATCACCGCCATCGGGGTCAGGCCAGCGCTGCTGCTCAGACTCCAACCGATAGCGAGCATGGCCTTGGAGAAGCTTGTGGACCTGCGCCACGTTCTCATCGGGATGGATCGTGCAGGTCGCATAGACCAATCGCCCACCAGGGGCGAGCAAGGGCAGCATCGCCTCCAGTAAGCGCGCTTGCAGCGGCAACAGCTCCTCCACCGTGGCAGGCGTGACGCGCCAACGGGCATCGGGATGACGGGACAAGGTCCCCAACCCCGAGCAAGGAACATCGAGCAGGATCCGTTGAAAGAAACCACGCCATTGGGGCTGTTGTGCAAGCAGGTCGGTCGCATCCGCTGCTAGCGCCTGGATGGAAGCGCATCCCAAGCGAGAGGCATTCGCGGCCACTCGCTTTAAACGACCAGCGGAGCGATCCACGGCCCAGATCTCACCTCCATCGCCCATCAGCTCCGCCAGATGGGTGGCCTTCCCACCCGGGGCAGCGCATGCATCCAGAACCCGATCTCCAGGCTGAGGCGCTAACAGCGGAGCAACCCCCTGGGCCGATCGATCCTGCACGCTCCAATGCCCCTGTTCAAAACCCGGCCAACGGCGCAAATCACCTGCAGGTGCAAGCACCTGCAAGCCATCTGGGCAAGCCTCAATCGGCTGCGTGGGCACCCCAGCCTCAGCCAATTCAGCCGCCACGAATTCTGGCGTGCTGCACAAGCGATTCACCCGCAGATCCAAGGGGGGCACTTGATTGCAGGCGATCGCCACCCGCTCGGCCTGATCAGGACCCGTCCAGTTCAGGAGGCTCTCAGCAAACCAAACGGGTAGGGAGTGGCTCAACGCCAGTCGTTCGGCGGGTTGGTGGGGCACCGCCAGGGTCTCGCCGGCCTCCTTGGCGCGTAGGGCCGAGCGCAGCACACCATTCACCACCGGCGACAGCTTGGAGAGCCGGTGGCGCTTGGCCAGCTCCACCGTGGTGTCGACGGCTGCTGCCGCCGGGATGCGCTGCATCCGCAGCAGTTGATAGAGGCCGAGATGCAGGAGCCAACGCAAGCGGGGCGGCTGCTTATGGGCTGGAACTTTGCCGAGACGATCCAACCAACCATCCAGCCATTGACGCCAGCGGATGCATCCATAGGCCAACTCCGTGGCCAGGCCGCGATCCGCTGGAGACAGGGGATTTTGACGAAGAGCCCGCTCTAGGGCCACGTCGGCATAGGCGCCCGCAGCCACGGCCTCAAGCACCTCCCAGGCCAAACGACGCGCCGGTAAACCAATTTTGGCGCCGTTGACTTCGGGCTCACTCACGGGCAATGGCGAATTGGTGGATCTCTAGAGCTAGCGCCTCGAGGTCCGGCCTCCAGAGAAATCGCTGCAACGGGAGCCGGCCGTCTCCATCGACAGGGATCCCCTCTGCGATCAAAAGCTGCCGCTGCATCCAATCGGATCCCTCCCTACTCAGGCTCATCGAAATCCGTCCCTTGGCATTCACAACCCGCTGCCAAGGCACCTCAGACGGCAAGCTCAGCCGGCGCAAAGCCCATCCCACCTGACGGGCGCAGCCCCAGGCCCCGAGCCAGTCAGCCACCTGGCCATAGGTGGCCAAATGACCAGGCGGAATCAAGCTGACGACATGCCAAACCCGCTCATCAAAACGTCTCTCCCTGCTGGACCCAATCAAATGTTTTTATCGTCATCAACCCACCACTAGGTAGCTCGTTACGAGCCAATCTGACTGCACACGCCATCCTTTCGATAGTTCGAGCGACGCCCCTCAACGATCCGGTTTTCTTTTCAGGCCATATGACAACCCAAGACAATGGCGATTTGCGAATTGATCTCTCCTTAAGTCCTGCAGACCTCAGGTTGCTGCTGGATGCCGTGAGCTACCGACTCGAGCGTTGGCCAGGAGGGGAACCTTATGAACAAGAGGATTTGCAGACCATGCAAACCCTCTTACAAGCCGCCATTTTGGAAGCCAATTTTGGCTCCACAGGGGAGCGCTGAAGGCATCAGCCCCCATCCACTTGGCAACCCAACAAGGCGCCAGCGGCACCACCAACGGGAACACCCACCCAGCGGCCGTTGCCCCGTGACAAGGCGGCACCAAGGCCAGCGCCCAATAAGCCGCCGATCACACTGCCTTCCAGGCAGCTATTGGTGTCTTGATTGTTCACGTAGACATCGCGATTGGAACCGACCCAAGGATCGCGAGCTGAACCGCCATACCGCTGATCGACATAGGCAGATTGAGCGTCATAGATATTTTTCGGCCTTGCAAAAGCAGGTGCAGTGGCAGCAGCAGCCGCCGACATCAACATCAAAGCAACAGCGAACCCGGCGCGTTTCATGGAGTGAGAAGCAACAACTCCATCGTTCTGCAAACCAACGGGGAATCGATGACTGAACCAGCACCGTGATGCGTCTGGATGTGACCGAGAGCGGCATCCCATACCCTCAGGGATAGAGAACGATGCGCCATGCCCATCCTTCCCCGTCGTTTCGAGCGGTTGCGTGCGGTCTTGAACCAACGCATGGCCAACCTCACCGTTCTGGTCGAGCACGTGGACAAACCCCACAACCTCTCTGCGATCTTGCGCAGCTGCGATGCGGTTGGCGTGCTGGAAGCCCATGCCGTGAGCCTCAGTGGCCGCTCGCGCACCTACAACAGCACGGCCCAAGGCAGCCAACGCTGGGTGCCCCTGCATGACCACCCCAACATCGAGGCAGCCGTTCAAACCTTGAAAGACAGGGGCTTTCACCTGTATGGCACCAATCTGAGCGTGGATGCGGTGGATTACCGCGACTGTGACTTCACCGGTCCCAGCGCCTTTGTTTTAGGCGCAGAGAAATGGGGACTCAGCGAAAACGCCACCAAGCTGATGGACACGGACGTGTTCATCCCGATGCGCGGCATGGTGCAGTCGCTCAACGTATCGGTGGCCACCGCCACCCTGTTGTTTGAGGCACTGCGGCAGCGGGAAGCGGCAGGACTTGCGCCCTCCGATGGGGAGGGGATCCCAGCAGAGAACTACGACAATCTGTTGTTCGAATGGGCCTATCCCGACGTTGCCCTGTGGTGCCGCGAACAAGAAAGGGCTTATCCAACCCTCAACGCGGAGGGGGAGATTCAGGAAGAGCTTCCACGCAACGCAAAACTGCGCTGCTAATCAAGATCTGACCTCAACCAGGGGCGTCAGAACGGCATCAACATGTCTTTTCCAGCCTTGGAGCGAGCCGCCACAGGATGGTTGCGACGGGCAGCGGGCAAACGCAGGGCAAACACCAGCACCAGCACTTCCAGGAACAAACTGCGTCCGATGAACAGCACCACCAAGCCAAGGGTGATGGCCAGGATTTGCTCTAAAAGACCAATCACGTCATCGGGATTGCTGCGCCCCGCCAACCACAGGTAGGTCATCAGGCCAAGCAACATCAATGTGGCCCAGAGCGTCATGCGCGAGACACCAACTGTTTTTAGTTTGCCGCGTCGCGCCCCGTACTGCTCACCCAAGACTCGAGTCCTTCACCAAGGAAGGACAAACCCAGCACCAGCACAAACATGGCCAATCCTGGGTAGAGGGCCGTCCACCAGATGCCCGTGGGCACCGCCGCAAGGGCCAAATTGAGATCACTCCCCCATTCCGGCACCGTTTCTGGCAGGCCCAGCCCCAGAAAGCCCAAGCCTCCAAGCACCAACACCGCATCAGCAGCATTCAAGGTGAGCAAAACGGGCACTGACGTGATCACATTGCGGAACAGGTAGCGCCGCAGGATCCAGATGGGACCAGCACCAAGGGTTTGTGCTGCCTCCACGAACAGCTCCGATTTCACCTGGGCCGTTTGATTGCGCACCACCCGGAAGTACTGGGGGATGTACACCACACACAATGCTGCTGCTGCATTGGGAATCCCTCGGCCGAGCAGAAACGCCAAGACCACAGACAGCAACAACACCGGCAAGGTGTAAAGGGTGTCCATGAGCAGAACCAGCACCCGGTCGACCCCGCCCCCCAGGTAGCCGCTGATCATGCCCACCGGCACTCCCACCACCAAGGCAAGAACAACCGCCAGCAGCACCACTTGAAGCGCCACACCACTCCCCTGCAGTGTGCGCACACACACATCGCGGCCGAGCCGATCGGTGCCACACCAATGCTGCGGAGACGGCGGTGCATAGATCGCATTGTCCAAACCGGCATTGGGATCCGGAAGGAAGCCAACGCTGATCAACACAGGCGTGAGCAGGGCAACGGCGATGTAGATCCCCACAATCACAAGCCCCCATCGGGCCATGCGAGCCGAGAGGGTGGGCCGTGCAATGCCTAAGGGAGAGACCGCAAAACTCAAGGCAAGAGAACGCGCTAGGGGTTTCATTCTCCCTGGTCCAGCTGCCAAAATCGCAAGAAGATAGGCATGAACGCTGAGGACCGATTTCGTGGCATCTGGGTCCAACTGGCGATCAAAACTTCTTGGCAGCCTTGAGGGCCAACTTCAGCTGGCCACCTACACCGCCGTGCTGATCGGATTCACAGGGGCCACCACCACAGGTCTTTGGCTGAGTAATCGCAATCAAATCCGCAACGGAGAAGCGGAATTGCAGGCCAATGCGGACCATCTGAACAACAACCTGGTGGCCCATCAGCACCTCGGCCAAGGCCATTCAGCCCGCGATTGGAGCCCAACGATTGAGGAGGAAGTGCGCCAGGAGCTACGCGATCACTCCAGCGTGCGCACCACCCTCTGGATTGAGCTGGCAGATGGACGCCTCGTGCTGCCAACGGTGGGCCCTATCGCCATCCCCCAAAAGATGATGAGAGCCACCATGCAGGCTCACAAACAGGATCCCAAAACTCGGCTGATCAGCGTTGAAGACGAGGATTACCTCACGTTGCTTGGTCGCTCCTATCCCACAGGGGAACGGCTTTGGAGTAGTGCCAAAGCGATTGACGCGGGCCGCATCCAAAACGAATTTTTGGGTTGGATGATCTTGATCGGGGTGGGATCGATGTTGCTCTCACTGATCACGATCACCGTGCTGGTGAGACGGATCGTGAGACCTCTGCTGCATCTCAGTGAGCGCAGTGCCGCCCTCACCGCCGACACCCTCAATCAAGATCCGATTCCAGAGATGACGGCAGCACCGAAGGAAGTGCGCCAATTGGCAAGGACCTATTCCGAATTAATGGAACGGCTGGCCCTGTCCTGGAATGATCAGCGTCGCTTTGTGAGTGCCGTCAGCCACGAGTTGCGAACACCGCTCACCATTGTTCAGGGGTATCTGCACCGCACGATCAAGCGCAGCAAGGGATTAAGCGACGACGAACGTCGTGGACTGAAAACGGCAGAAGAGGAAAGCATTCGCATGCGGATGCTGCTCGACGATCTCCTCGACCTCTCGCGCGGGGACTCCGGCCAACTGCAACTCAACCAAGAAGTGGTGGACCTTGGGCCATTGGTCGAGAAAGTGGCTGATCTCAGCCAAAGCAATCTCACCGATCGCAGGCTTGAAGTGCTTAACAACATTCCTATTGATGAAAACAGTGAGGCCCTGGCTGACCCGGGCCGCCTCCAACAAGTGCTCTTGGATTTAATCGATAACGCTGCCAAATACTCCGCAGAAGGCTCTCTCATTTGGCTGCTTCTTCGTTCTCATCCAGATGGCATCGCCATCGATGTGAAAGACGAAGGAATCGGAATTCCCGAGAGTGATCTCCCCCATATTTTTAAGCGCTTTCATCGGGCTAAAAACAGCTCAGGCAGCAGCGGCACCGGGCTCGGGCTCTCTGTTGTCGCGCTCCTGATGTCTGCAATGGGCGGACAAGTGTGCGTTCAAAGCAAAGAAGGAGAGGGAAGCTGCTTCTCTGTCATCCTTCCAAAACCAGCATCAACAGCAAGTTCAGCCTCATGATGATCTATTACTTGGTGTTTTGTTCCCTGCTGATTCCCGTGAATTTATGGGCAGCGATTACTCCCCATCTTCATAGCGATCTGAGCATGCAAATCCTGCATGCAACGTCCACCCTGATCTTGCTGCCCCTGTTAGTGAGTCTCTGGACCCAACGCAAACGTCTCAATCATTTTATTAGCTTCATTTTGAGCACGTTCCTAAGCGTGATGGTGGTGATCAACACCTGGATTGCCTTCATGGGCATGGGGGTGCGCAACGGCTGGATTGATCACCTCTTTCTGGCCCTGGCGGCCACGAGCGTGGAGGCCTACTTCCTGTGCATGCCTGTCCCCGCAGCTGAAAAGCTTGAACAAGCGGAAGGCATCGATGCAGCCTGACACTGGTGTAACAAGGCAAGACCTGCACGGGGCACATACCTAGAGTTGAGTGAATAGGCCTCAAAAAACTTGCAAACTCCCACCAATCAGCATCCGCAAATTCCTACCTATTTGGTGGCAGTTTCCTCTGCTTTTTTGGTTGAACTGTTTCACTTGGAATACAGCGGACCCTTTTTGGTTGGACATTCATTCCTCGTAGGACTGGTGGTGGGCCTGTTTGGCTGGCTGCTGGCCTGGGGGTTATGGCGGTTCTGGAGGGTGTTTCCTTACAAGCGCTGGGTGAAGATCAGAATCAAGGTCTATTTCAACGATTAAGTAGAAAGCACTTCATTCAGAACACGGCAACAGAGCGAAGGCGTTTGGAGCCATGATCTGCTGCCTGTTCCAACGCGAGATGCAACACCTGGGAGTGAGGATCCTGGCGGACTTGAAACCCCAAATCGTCTTTGGGTAAGCCATCAATAAGAACGCGGTTTTGGGCTGTGCCCCCTGGTCTGATCACACCATCAAGGCCGTAGGCGGGCCCGCAGCGCATCAACACCTGGCCGCGCCAAATGGGTGAAGGCGCAGCTCCCACGCTGTAAACAATGGTTGGAGCAGAAGCCTGAAACTCGCTGCCATCCAGCCCAATCGCGAGCACCGGCTGACGGCCTGCCATGCCGCAGGGCC
>WLWF01001397.1_pt1 | contig 19849 bp, 15 predicted proteins | sample 6718331 | NCBI WGS metagenome assembly WLWF01 (sample SAMN12718692, study PRJNA515312) | sponge metagenome | isolation source: marine sponge | host: Mycale hentscheli | place: New Zealand: South Island, Marlborough, Capsize Point | collected 2003-05-01
GAATCCATCTGTCTTGATCCTGGTATCGGCTTTGGAAAAACGCACGATCATAATATCGAACTCATGAAACATGCGTCGAAATTCCTTGAACTTGGATGCCCAATTCTAATTGGGCATTCCCGCAAAGGGTTTCTCGGTAAAATAGTGAAACAAATACTCCACAGAGAAGCATCGTTAGCCGAACGCGATATCGCAACGGCTGCAACAGCCTGTAGTCTGGCTGACCAAGGCATCCACATCTTGCGAGTGCATGATGTGGCAACCGTGCGACTTGCTCTCACGTCCTACACATCGATCAGGAAAACCAAGTTGCAGTTATGAAGCCATTGCTTTGCGAGCAATGGCAACACACTGTCGAATGTCATTCAACGGATTTTCTGGGTTTTTCTCATATTCCAGAGAAAGCGCGCCATCTTCTGGAAACCCAACCTGTTCAAGCGCAACGAATACAGCCGGTACGTCAAGATGGCCTTGTCCAAGGATAACTCCCTCTGTTTTTTTCTGCATTTCAGCAAAGTCTTTGAGGTGGATACCGTATAGCCTGCCTTTTAAAAGCCGTATCACTTCAACAGGCCTTTCAGCTGAACGAATATAGTGCCCAAGATCGGCACACGCCCCAATGCGTTGATCCCGGTCTTCAATAGCTCGTAAAACGTCAAGAACTTTGCTATAGCGATGACCTGGTCCGTGATTATGAATAGCGATACGAATATCAAATTCCTGAACGAGCTCCTCGAGATTATCAAAGGAATCTATTGACGGATCTGCTGTTAGAGTTTTTATTCCAGCCTGTTTCGCAAAGGAAAAAACTTTTCGATTAGCTTCACTGTCTGCAGTGAATTTATTAACTCCATGGGCCGAAATTCTCAGACCCTGATTTTCTACCTTCTGCAGCACTTTCTTGATTTGTGACTGGCTATCCGTCACTGGAAACATTTTTGGATAGAATTCAATCGCATCAAAACCTAACTCTTTCGTATGACGTAGAGCGTCATCAAGTGAATACTTTCTCAATGAGAATGCTTGAATTCCGAGACTGAATTTGGGGGGTACTGGTGTAGCTGCATGGGAGACAGAAATTCCTGCGACACCTGCAGCAGCTGATGCAATAAAAGATCGACGACTATGAGCAACCATAAACAAACTCCTCCAGGCCGGTGTAATTCAACGTACAATGGGATTTGGTCCAGTGTGTTGACCAAGACCATGGTATTTTTGGTAGCGTACCATTACAGGAGAAATATCCGCATCTGCGCATAAATTTTCTTTTTCCTTATAAAGAGTCGCCTCATGCCATTCAGTTCAACAGATTCAAATAATAAGCTTCAAGATCATTGTCGTCATACTGCTGAAAAGAGCCGTGCGGCCGCGATACAGTTAGCAACAATCTCGGGCCAGCAGCGAGCGGCATGCCTTCAGTCTGCTGCGGATACAATCCGGAAGGATGAGGCCGATATCTTAGAGGCCAACCTTCGAGATCTCGCCGCAGCACCCGACTTTGGCCTCACAGAAGCTGCCACAGACAGACTCCGTCTCGATAGCCAGCGAATTGAAAGCATTGCCGCTGGAGTCGAAGCAGTAGCCGATCTACCAGACCCAGTCGGTGAACTGATTGAAACATCAACACAACCAAATGGGCTTGAGGTTCGTAAGGTGCGTGTTCCCCTTGGAGTCATATTTTTTGTTTACGAATCGCGGCCAAACGTCACTGCAGATGCAGCTGCAGTCGCACTGGCCTCGGGAAACGCTGTCATTTTACGAGGAGGAAAGGAAGCAGCTCACTCAAGCAAAAGAATTATTGAAAGTATTCGTCAGGCAATCACCGCAAATGGCCTTCCAACTGATTGCGTTCAACTCGTCGACGTCGCAGATCGCGAGGCTGTTGGTGCCTTCCTCCAGTTCGACAACCTGATTGATCTTGCAATTCCCCGTGGTGGTGAAAGTCTCATACGACGGGTCTGTGCTGAAGCACGTATGCCTGTCCTCAAACATTTCAGTGGAAACTGCCATGTGTATATCGACAAATCTGCTGAGCTTGATATGGCTGAAAGAATTTTGATTGATGCCAAGTGCCAACGCATGGGGGTGTGCAATGCGGCAGAATCACTTCTTGTACACAGAGATATCGCACAAGAGTACCTTCCTCGAATAGCCTCACAACTTCAATCACGGAACGTTGAAATGCTCGGGGATAACGCTACCTGCCAGATTCTTCCCGGAATAGAATCAGCAACTGATTTAGACTTTGCAACAGAATTTCTTGGCCCGAAACTTTCCATAGGTGTTGTCCGTTCAATTGATGAGGCCATTGAGCACATCAACCGATTCGGCTCTCGACACACTGACGCAATAGTAAGTTCCGAGGAATCTGCTATTGAGAGATTTGCTGCTCGGGTTGATACCGCAGTAGTACTCGTCAACGCAAGCACTCGATTCAATGATGGTGGTGAACTTGGGCTTGGTGCAGAAATTGGAATTTCAACAGATAAACTTCATGCACGTGGCCCATGCGGCCCAAGAGAATTGACCACGTATAAATATGTTGTCATGGGAAATGGACAGACCAAAGGTTCGTGATGAAAAATAATGGGAGCATTCAATGAGCGAAGAAAACCAAGCAATACCGAGGCATTGGCTACGCGCCGCCGCCTTCGTTCTTATTGCGACAACTTTTTCAATAGTTCTCTTTGCTCAAGGACCTCCGCGCATGCGGAAACATAGAGTTTCTGAGGCGAAGACCCTGGCACTCGTTCCAGCAAACAAGAAACCTCCTGCAACAAACCGTGTTCGAGTAACTGAGAAAGATGGCTTTCGGATTATTGAGTCAAATGACATTCCTAACCACACCGTCGGAGAATTTCCAAACAGAGGCAATCCTAACGCCATTGCTGCTCAGAACTGGACAATTAAAATTCCGCTACAACCAACTCCAAACGATACGCTAACTCCACTCCATCAGAGCACTAGCCACGGTCCACCGAACATGCCCTTTGGCATTGGTATCAACGGCGTACTTTTCGAGCCTGGCACGGCCGAGTTCTGGATGGGTGATCGAAACGCTGACTGGAACTACGAGGCACTCGGAGGAGCGGTTGGTCTCGGGCTTGATTCAAATCATGCTCATGTTCAGCCCGGTGGCATCTATCACTACCATGGCCTTCCTACCGGCCTGCTCGAAGAGCTTGATTTCATTGCAGGTAAAGATGACCAGGACAGGCATTCACCACTCATAGGCTGGGCAGCCGACGGATTTCCCGTGTATTACGCCTTTGGCTACAAACAAGCAGACGACCCGAAAAGTGGCATTGTAAAACTCTCAACTAGTTTCCGATTAAAAAAAGGGGAACGACCAAGTGGAAGTGCGGGGCCAGGTGGTCGATATGACGGTGCCTTTATCCAGGATTATGAATTTGTCGCGGGCACTGGTGATCTCGATGAGTGCAATGGAAGATTTTGTGTCACACCTGATTTTCCTGAGGGGACATATGCCTACTTTCTCACAGACGCCTGGCCTGTTATTCCCCGCGGTTTTCGTGGAACTCCTGTCTTGCTTAAAGAAAGAAGGCACGGAGTACATCCAAGGCGTCCTCGTTGACACACATGAAGTGATCTGAACCCTCGCCTATAGAAACTTATAAACCGAATCGATTACGTACAACTTGTGGCACGCCAATGTCAACAATTTGAATTCTGCCTGTATAAATCTCTGCACCATTCGTCTTAAAACCCTGCTTCGATGCAACAAAGGTCAGCGTCTCATTTGCGCAAACACAGGGTCCACATGGCACTCCACGATCACAATCAAAACCTGAAGGCACATCGATAGAAATAACACGGGGCCGAGGGTCGATTTTCATTCGCCCTAAAATCGATTCGATTGCAACTTTCGAATCACCTCTTGCGGCATCCGTTGCACCTGTTCCAAGAATTGCATCGATTACGCATGTCGCTGATAACAATGCATTCTGCCACTGTTCTGCAACAGCCCCGGCGAGACATACCTGGTTTATGCCTGATCGATTAATAATTTCAAGATTCGTCAACGAATCTCCCCTGAAGCGTTGTGGTGGCGATGCGAGCACCACCCGAACCTTGGCTCCAGCAAGTTCAAGATATCGTGCAATGACTAACCCATCTCCACCATTATTTCCGGGGCCTACCACCACAACCACATTCTGGTCTGAAATTGAATCAAATAGACGTACGATGGCTTCACTCGCATTGCGGCCAGCATTTTCCATGAGAACAATACCCGGGAGGGAATATTCATCCATTGCTACCGCGTCTACCTCACGCACTTTGGCGCGACTCAATGCCAGCATATGATTGTCTCCAAAAAGCCATTTCTTCTTCCACACACCATTTTGCACCTTGGAAAGCATAACCGGGGCCGAGAAATTGTGTGTTTTGCGGTAGACGAACCATACTGGTTTTCGCGGCAGTTTGTGCTGCTATGATCAGGAACGGTGTAACCGCCTTCAAGGTTTCCACCGTTCGACAATCCAAATCGAAAAGGAGTTTTGGTGTGGCACAAGCAGCCCTTGCACTCGAAGACGGAACATTTTTTTTGGGTGAGGCTTTTGGTCACCGGGGCACGGTGACTGGAGAAGTCTGTTTTAATACCTCAATGACCGGGTATCAGGAAATACTTACTGACCCAAGCTATCGCGGACAGATTCTTACCATGACTGCCCCGCAGATCGGAAACTATGGGATTAACCCTCACGATGTAGAGAGCAGTCATCTTCAAATGGCCGGTTTCGTTGTTAGAGAAGCCAGTCGAATGGCAAGTAACTTTACCGCAACCGGCACGCTTGATGATTACTTGAAGGCTGCCGGTGTTGTGGGCATAAGCGGTATCGACACACGAGCCCTTGTTCGCCAAATCCGAATTCAAGGAGCAATGACTGGTGTTGTTTCAAGTGAAATTCTTCAGGAAGAGAAACTCGTGCAAATGGCCCGGGAAGCACCAAAGCTCGTTGGTCGAGATCTTGTGCAAGAAGTCATGCCTTCTGAAATGACTCAATGGGATGAACCACTCGCTTCTGATGGCACACCACTTCGCCAACCAACGGAAGGTGGAGAATTTCCAGCCGATCCGCACCATACTGAGGAAAAACATGTTGTTGCACTTGATTACGGGATGAAATGGAACATCGCAAGGCACCTTGTTTCACAGGGCTGTAAGGTCACTGTCCTGCCAGGCAATACCACTGCAAATGAGGTGCTTCAGCTGAAGCCCGATGGAGTTTTCTTGAGCAATGGACCGGGGGATCCTGAGGTGGTTGATTACGGAGTATCTACAGTCCGAGATTTAGTTGGTAGAGTACCAATCTTTGGCATATGCCTAGGACACCAATTATTGGCCCAGGCATGTGGTGCAAAGACATTTAAACTCAAGTTTGGTCATCGGGGAGCCAACCAACCTGTTCTTGATCTTGACACTGGTCGGGTTGAAATCACATCACAGAATCATGGATTTGCCGTCGAGGAAGAATCTCTTCCATCAACACTCGAGGTCACACATAGGAACCTCAATGATGGCACGATTGAGGGCATTCGCCATAAGACTGAGGCTGCGGCAAGTGTTCAGTACCATCCAGAGGCAGCAGCGGGCCCTCACGATTCATCACCTCTTTTCGTTCGCTTCCGTGAAATGCTGAACTAGCAATCAAAAGCGAGCGGACCACATTTCTACCACTTTACAGGGGGCCAGTTGCACACTGTGTCCGAGCCAAAAAGTTCCTGAGAACGTGACACAACTGAAGCAAAATACTGTTGGAAGGCCGTTCTTTCAGCTTTATAAAAGCCAAAAAAGCTCATACCAGATTTAATTTTTAAAAAAACCCCCCGGAAAAGTTTGACATCGGGTTTCTGTGTGCAATTTTTGAGGGAAGCTACGGGCGCCTTCGTCGCTTCACTGTCGATCAAAGGATTCGGCAGTTTTTCTCCCTATTCAAGTGTCAAGGAGGCTCACCCATGAGTCGTGCGTTTTACTTAGGCGGTCTGTCGGCCGCACTTTTATTGTGTCTAGGTTCTTTTGCCGAAGCCGGTCTTTTCGGCCATCACCACCATGGTCGAGCCGGTTGCTGTGAGCCAGCTTGTGGTTGTGAGCCAACTTGTGGTTGTGAGCCAACTTGCGGCTGTGAGCCCGTTTGCGAACCAGCTTGTGGCTGTGAGCCAAGTTGTGGTTGTGAGCCAGCTTGCTGTGATTCCGGTTGCTGCAGCAAGAAGCGATGCTGCAAGCTCGGTACATGGCTTCGAAGTCTTCACGAAGCAAAGATGGCCCGACGAGCGCAACGTCGCTGCTGTGAGCCAGCTTGCGGATGTGAGCCAACTTGCGGATGTGAGCCAACTTGCGGATGTGAGCCAGCTTGCGAGCCAGCCTGTGGATGCGAGCCAACTTGCGGATGTGAGCCAACCTGTGGTTGCGAGCCATCTTGCGGAATCTAAAACAGCGTGACTTCTAGACTGTTCCCCGATAGTTTAGAGACTATGCCACATCGACCCGGCCGGACATCATCCGGCCGGGTTTTTTTGTGAGCATGCTTTTTTCGTTACGTCGATCCCTTTAAGAATCACCGAGATATCACAGTGCAACTCGACTCGTATCTCCTGCACGTCAAATGGTCTACTCGTGTTCAGCCAGCCATCTTTCGGCATCAAGAGCCGCCATACACCCCGTACCAGCTGCAGAAATAGCCTGTCGATAATAGTCATCAGCTACATCACCAGCTGCGAAGACGCCCTCAATATTCGTCGATGTGCGGAAATGGTTTTGCCAAACAACATATTTCTTGGGGGTAAGTTCCAACTGCCCATTGAGAAATGCCGTGTTCGGCGTATGGCCAATTGCAAGAAACACACCGGCTGCGCTTAATGTGGTTTCTTCACCTGATTCGGTTGTACTTTGTAACCGAACACCGGTAACACCATCAGTATCATCACCGAGGACTTCAACCAGTTTCGAATGGTAGTGAATCTCAATTTTCTCACTATCATACGCCCGTTTTGCCATGATTTTACTCGCACGCAATTCATCTCTGCGATGAATAAGATGAACCCGACTCGCAAACTTTGTGAGATATGTAGCCTCTTCTACAGCTGAATCTCCACCACCAACCACAACAAGTTCTTTATCACGGAATCTTGGGAGCGCCCCATCGCAGACTGCACAGGCACTGACTCCCCGATTCTTAAAGCGCTCTTCACTCTCTAATCCAAGCCAATTTGCACTCGCTCCTGTTGCCACAATGACACTCCGGGCTCGGATCTCACCACCTCCTGCTCGCGTTAGTGTGAATGGATTTTTAGAAAAATCGACTTCCTGAATATCGTCTGTAATGACACGAGTGCCAAAGTTCACTGCCTGCTGTCGCATCAGTTCCATTAATTCTGGACCCGTTACGCCTTCACCAGCGTGCGGTGCCATCATCATTCGACGGTCTTGAGGTAATGCCGAATCAAGGAATGCAGCCAGATCACCCGCCGGAAAGCCAGCATAGTTCTCTACTTCGCTTGTTAGCGCTAACTGGCCCAGCGGCAAAGTTCCCGCCATGCGATTCTCTTCTGTAATAGCTCCCTCAAAAACGAGTGGCTTCAACTGTGCTCTGGCAGCATATGTTGCGGCACACCAACCTGCTGGACCGCTCCCAATAATGACAACATTCTCAAGTGAATCTTCTGACATTCCTTACTCCCTTGGCATTACTCACGCGGCGTGCCCTTACTGTTGTGCCCACACCACGTCCTCAAAAACAATTTTTCTGTTCGCATGATAGCGTGAAACTCACATTCCTGTGTGGATGTGTCATCTCGACATATCCTTATTACTTCTGTCACTCGTTTCAACACAACACACTCGCACCAGCTCTTTTGCTTCCCGCCCTCCAATTTCAACCAGTTTTTGGACAGCTACCCAACTCCGCAGACAACGGATTAGTAAAAAAGAAGCAACCGACGCCTAGCAGACAAGTGCATATTTTTGTATTTTTAACGCACGGTGATATCATGGATCAGGTCTCACACCATCACATGTGTTCAAAATGATACAAAAACTGCACGAGTCCATCAGCATAGATCAGGTTTCTGGCCTTTTTAATGCAATCCCTGATGTGTCCTTCTTTGTAAAAGATCGGCAGAGCCAGTTTGTCCATGTCAATGACTGCTTTGTGCGCCTTCATGGATGTTCGGACGCATCTGACATGATTGGAAAGCAAGATTTTGATTTTCATCCACCCGCACTCGCTGCTGAATATTTCGCAGAAGATAATCGAGTCATGGAATCCGGAAGACCAGTCTACGATCAGACTGAATTGGTTACGCATCACTCTGGTATGCCTCGGTGGTACCTCATCACTAAATTACCTCTTTCAGACTCTCAGAACACCATAGTTGGCTTAGCTGGAGTAATGAGGCAAATTGATCAGCCAGGCGACAACGCTCCTAACGATTATCAGCGTTTGACTCCGTCACTTGAGTACGCCTTCAACAATTGTTGCCACAATGTGAGCATACCTGAAATGGCAAGGAAGTCTGATATTTCTACAAGTCAGCTTCAACGAGACTTTCGCAGATTATTTCGGATGAGTCCGGGGGAATACGTTATGCGTCTTCGTCTTCAACTTGCTCAGCGACAACTTATTAATTCAAACAACGCAGTTGGAAAAATTGCTTCAGACTGTGGTTTTTTTGATCAAAGTCACTTCACTCGTGCATTTCGTAAACACACTGGCCTTGCCCCTTCTCAATATCGTAGTAAAGCATGGAAACAAAATACTCCTAGAGAATAGCAAGGGGGTTTCGTCGCTCTTCTAGTGTTCCGCGAGTAACCCCGATACGATTTGCTGCTCGAAGTTTTGCCCACACTTCCCGTCCGGTAACTTCACCAACTAGAAGCTTTCTGTATGCTTCAAGAATATCTGCCATTTCTTCTTGACTTTGATTCAGCATTTCAATTCGCAGGTGCTTCACTCCTTTATCAATAAGTTGTGTCACCACTTCGGCCCCGCTTTGTGGAACAGCGTTGAAAAGCGTATTGCGACAACCAACATCAGCAGTCAGCAGATGATCGACAGCAATTCTGTCCCGCAGTTGTACAACGTGATCATCACACGGCCTGCCACAGTTTGTCTTATCTGTACCGGGAGAAAGAACCGAGCAAAACACACAATGCTCCATATGGAACATTGGCATATGTTGATGAATGACGACTTCGAGGAGATCCCCCGCCACAGCCGATGTCAAATTCACCAGCTGTTCACGATTGCAATCATATGAAACTGCAATTCGTTCAACACCTTGTTGCTTAAAGAATTTAACAGTGAGTGGATTTGTTGCATTAAACGAAAAGTCAGCGGTGACCGGGATACCCTTGTCTCTAAAATATTCGAGGCCGCTGAAATTACGTACGAGAACACCGGCCGGGTCACACTTGGCTAACGATGTAAATATTCCCATTTCAGATGGTTTTTGTATGCGTGGTGTGGCAATAAATAACTGAGCATTTTCTTGCTTTGTCATTTCCACAGCTTCCCGATACTGCCGAATGTCAGAGAAATCTGCCATAAGATTTTTTTCGCCCAAATGAAGTACAGCTTCCACCTGCTTTAACGTTCGGACCATGACATGCAACGTGGGCTTGATACTGCTGGGTTCCTCACTAGTATTTTTTGATAAAACAGTCGACACAACTTTCTGAACGACACTGGTAATATCTTTCGTGCGTTGGCGAATCGGTCGAGAAACAACCACGTCTTCGAGTGCTGCAATCAACTTTTTTCGAAGGCTACCCAAGACACTAAATGGTGCCATCGGATAACCTGTGATCCTGGTTTCGATGCCACGTAGCATAAATGGTGTTCCACCAAGACGCCCAAGTTGCTCCTCGAGTACTTTCTGCGTTAGGGGATGCCGTTTTGCTTCGGCTAATTCTGTCTCGGTAACAACATGACAAGTGAGACCGTCCGGGAGTGTCGCCGTGACGTGCAAAGGTTCACCAACGGTGGCTGCAACTTCAAGCCAAATAGGCTGTTGCCTTTGCAGATTGTTTGTCTGAAAAGACTTTCGTAGACGCTGCGTCACTTGTGGATCATCTGTCTTCCATACCTGTGAACCAATTTCAATCTGATCGAAGTCGATGGCATTTCGTCCAAATGTAAGTTCGACAACGCCATGATTCACAGACTCTGTGAGTGAACAGCCCTGATGAAACACCTCATAGACTCTAGCTCCCTGAGTGGCTGCATCAGCCGAAGTATCAAAGGCAACCCCATCTCCTCGTTTTACTGATGCATTTAATTCAACAGTAATGCCGTCTCTTGAAATACTACATACCTGGCCAAGTAATACACCACGCTTTGCACTACTTGTTCCCGGAACAAGCATCTTGTGGTCACAGCCTTTGAGCCAGCCTGGGGAGAATCCACGTGAAAAGGTGAGTTCCATTTCCTCAATCTGTTTTGGCTCAAAAATCACCGAATTTCCAGAAAAAGCTGCTTCAATCGCTTGCCGGTAGTTCCGTGTGATTGAGGCAACATACTCAGGTGATTTCAGACGACCTTCTATCTTCAGTGAAGTTACTCCGGCTGCTAGTAATTCAGGAACAAGATTAAAGCCTGCTAAATCCTGTGGAGACAACAGGTACTTTTGATTCCCTAAGTCAACGTGTTCTCCATCGCAAATAACTTCATATGGGAGCCTGCACGCCTGAGCACATTGACCACGATTTGCACTTCGACCACCCAATGATTCACTTGTCAGACATTGTCCGGAATAGGCCACGCATAGAGCACCATGGACGAACACCTCCAGAGGCATGGCGGTGTTTGCTGCTATATCTTTTATTTCAGAAATTGATAACTCTCGTGCGAGTACCACTCGTTGTGCACCAATCTCCTCAGCCAGCCGGATTGTCTCCGCACTGGTTAGGGTCATCTGAGTCGATGCATGAACCGGCAATTCAGGGCAGATCTCTTTCGCAAGACAAGCTGCGCCTACGTCTTGCAGAAGCACTGCGTCAGTCCCAGCATCGGAAAGAGCAGCAAGTGTTTCTGCAAATTGCTGTAGCTCCTCCGTAAAGATCAGCGTATTCAGCGTGACGTAGCCTCGAACACCATACCGATGCAGAAACTGAATCACTCTGGGCAATTCCTCAAGTGAAAAATTCTCTGCTCGAGCCCGTGCATTAAAACCAGAGTTCAGCCCGAAATAAACCGCATCGGCCCCGTTCGCAACTGCTGCACGCAGGCATTCAAAATTTCCAGCTGGTGCAAGGAGTTCAATTTTTGTTTTCATTCTACACAGTATAGTTCCCTTCGCTTATTCACCAAAAAAATCCACATTCAGTGATCAAAAAGAATTTTGTGTAGAAGACAACTTCGGCAGGAAGTCAGTTTCCCTTAATTAAGATAATCAGATAACGGTCTCGCCACTTTCTGGGAAAGATCTCTCCACCAAGCAAAAACGGCTGCTGGATACTGTTCCAGCAGCCGCTTGAAAACAACATAGTGAAGGGTGAGAAAAGTCTATTCTTTTTTCTTGTTATTTCGAATGAAGCTATTCTGAAATGCTTCTGGAATTTCAATGCAAGCAACCATCTTCCCAGTAAGAGATTTTATTCCTTCCACATCACTATCTTTGAGGCCTTCAAGTTCGCTGAGGTAACTTTTGAACTTCTCAATGTCGGCTGAGTTACTGGAAATTTGTGGAGCAGCCGTTTCTAGTTCTGAAATAAGACCCCGACCGATTGTCGCACCGGTTTCTTCTATAGAGTTTGCTTCTTCAAGTAGAGATGCTGCTTCCATTCGGACTTGCATAAGCTCGGGGGGCACTGAGTAACTCACACGGGTAACGTCAGAGCAACCAACTAGCGTAAATCCAATTAACGCGACAAAAATCAATTCTTTCTTTAACACTCTTTTCTCCATGTATGTTGAGCACATTGCTCGGAAAAATTTATAAACAAGGACTTTTTCCTACGAGACAAGGTGTCATTACCCCGAAATAACGAAGGCAATGACACCTCTCAAGTTCTTTTGGCGTACTTAATAATTGGTCGTGAGCAAGCCAAACGCCAATCAATCAAGGCTCACGGTGCTGCCATCATTTCGACACACTGCTGCTGAATAGACACTCATAGGAGTCGATCCACTTAGGAACTTTGTGGATCCATCACACAACAGTGTTCCAAAGACCTTCCCTGTATGACCAGAACTTCCACCATGGTAATTTCTTTTCCAGCCCGCATCACTCAAGGTGAAATGCTGCATAGAGGCCATCTGACCATTATTTCCGGAAATCCACGTAGCCCAACCATGCGCCCATTGCGTCCACTCAGCGGCTGTTGCGTTTTCTACAACGCAGATAGTGTTTGACAGACCATCATTAATTTCAGCAAAAGGCAGCAGGCCCCTGTCGACCGGAGTACCATCATAGGCACCACCATTCATCCCAAGACGGGATTCCCGCCAGGTAGTACCTTTATTGTTGGCATTACCAACCATGCTTGCCTGCCAATACCTTCGGCCAAGATTAATTCGGTAGGTCAGCGAGCCGTTCCTTTCAAATCTTCCACTCCGAGAGGCGTAGGCTTCCGGAGGATCGAGTGCTGTAACCACTCCTTGACTTGTCTGCTGTTGGTTAGAAGCAATTCCTGGGTCCCAAGACGGGCACAACGCAAAGCTGACATTTGTTGTCCTAGCAAAGTCTCTTGCAGCGTTTGAGAAAGGCGCTGACCACGGATCTTGTGCACCCGAGTTTGTTGACAAGGTTTTCAATTCTTCAAAGATGGTATTTTCTTCAGCAAAGGGGAGAAGGAACACCATCCAGGAGTAGTTCTTGTTTGTCCTACCACCAGAAGTGCCCATGTTGTTCATATATGAATTAACCGTGCCATCCTGGTAGAGGTTTGTTGATGCTGGAAAACGCGCATCACCCTTTCGTGCATTGGTAGATGCATAATTATGCATCGCAAGGCCCATCTGCTTGAGATTGTTGCCACAAGAAGATCGTCGAGCCGCTTCTCTTGCCTGCTGAACAGCCGGGAGAAGAAGACCAACCAATACACCGATTATTGCAATAACGACGAGAAGTTCGATGAGGGTGAAACCCCTCTGTCTTGTACAAAGTTTCATAGCAATTCCTGAATATTAAGGGACATGAAAACATGGATTTGGGGACATCATGCGAACACAGGACAGACCCCTAGTTGTTATACTTTTTTTAGATTCAAGCCGCTAATTTGTAAAGATAATTGGTAACAAACAATCGAAGAAATTGTTTGATTTCAAGCAAAATAGTACTTTTGGGGAGTCTGTCGATCACTTTGATTTAGTGACGGGCCAAAATGTTCCCTTACAGCATGAAATGGTAACGAGCCACTAGAGCCCAAACGTGTATTTTGAATACCTGAGGCAAAAAGCAGGAGGTGCAAAATCAGCAGTCACACAAGGCTTGCCAAACTGCCAAGTAACTGTGCGGCGAACAACTCAGAGCCGCAACGCGACAATCGTACCGGTTAACGGCGACCTCTCCCGCCTGAGGCGTAATATCGACCAAAACGCCCCATATCAATGTTTCTTTCTTCCGCCCGTCTGAGCAGGGCTTCAAAATACACTTTCTCCGGTGTCACAGTTGGCTTTTTTTTCTCTCTATCGTCTGGCTTTGGCTTCTTTTTCACACCATCTTCTGGCTTTGGCTTCTTCTCTTTGTTTTGGGATGGGTTTTTCTTTGCAGCTTCTCTTTCCTCACGATATCGCTGGTACCTTTCAGCATCAGCTTGAGTTCGAGTTGGCATACCACCCTGATTTGTCGCATCAAATAGCGCTCGGGCCAACTGCATTTTCTCAAGCCCTTCATCAAGAAACGCTGCCTGCTCTGCTGTATTCAATTGAACATATTTCTCTGCAGACTGCTTCGCCAACTGACCAACAGATCGACCCAGATCTCTTCTTACCTTGTAGATTTCATTTGGCTGCATGAGATCTATGTTCTGCATGATCTCCCGTATCTTTTCTTTACTCGATGCAAAGTCTTTGCCTTCCATCAATACCTTTTGCTGCATTGACATCGTTTCTGCCGCAAGATTTGGTCCAGCAAAAGAGTAGAAGAGAATGCCGCCAGTGGCTAAAGCACCAATGCCATACAAAATGAGCTTTCCAAAACCACTCGATTGTTTTTGTTGTTTTTTTGCCATGAGAACATTCTTCAGGGAAATGTGAATAAGAGCTCTACATCATGTTCCATTGCCTTCATCAATATTAGATGGATCATCACCATCTCCAATAGCAGCATACTTTAAAAGAACGTCGACATCAGTGTCGTTAATCAATATTTCAACATGACCATCACACATGACAAACTGAGTCGCACCGGGATGAAGACTGCCAAATTTTCGATTATTTGTATCGCGGGGATTTGAAGCCAAGCCGCGAGCCGTGTCTCGGAACAACGTATGGGGAGTATCTGAAACAAAAACCGCGGTATCACCTTGGTTGTAGTGTTCCATAACGCCCGCTCCAGCAATAGCTGGTGGAATATGGCGATCTCCAATGACCATTGTTGTTGACAGTCCGTCAGTAATTTGAGCGGGTCGGATTTCTGAGAATGTATGGATCACACCTGCACGTTTCGGGTCAGGCCCACCTGTTGTTGGCGTTGCGTAATTAAAATATGTGCCACCGCAGGCAGAATAATCACCACCTGCTGCAACGCCAATTCCACTGGCAACTGGCGGTTGGTTGTTGTTATCGAAGTTCCTGTCAGCCGCGGGACTGCGTCGACTCGGACAATAGAACGTATCGACTGGTGTTCGAAAAGCAGTTGAATTTGAACTATCCCAACATGGAATTGTTGCGTCCAGATTCCTCGCATTGAATATTTGCGATTGCTCAAGAAACGGGAGCAGGCGGAATGCCCACGACACATCATACGGATCACGTGTCTTGCGACCACTTGGGAAATGCTTCTGTGCATCTGCATGAAGGGCAACCGCCAGCCCAATCTGCTTTAGATGATTTGCACATGAAAGACGGCGGGCAGCTTCTCGAGCCTGCTGGACCGCTGGTAATAAAAGACCAACAAGAACGCCAATAATCGCAATGACGACGAGCAGTTCGATTAATGTAAAACCCCTCGGTATACCAAGAGACGTCTTTGGACGGCTTAAACTAGGACACATGAATCGTCTGAACACTGTTGATACTCCCACATAAAATGAAAAACAAACTACGTTCTCGTTGGCTCGAGGCCAGGCATTGTTCCAGTTGACGTGGCAAATCGATCTGCCGAAAGACCCGTTTGCTGCAAAATTGAAAGATACAGATTCGGAAGCGGATGATTCTTATTTTTGTCAAACGCAAGATGTTGCCCGTGTTGAAAACCACCACCCGCAAAAAGCACTGGCATGTTCCTATTCGAGTGACTTGAGGCATTGCCCAAATTGCTGGTCAAAAGGACACTCGTCGTATCAAGAATACTTTCACCTCGCTCATCCCCTTCTTTAAGTGATCGTAGAAAATCACCCCATGAATCAACAATTGCTTTTTCAACGATTGCCAATTGTGAAAGTTTTTCTTCGTCTCTCCCGTGATGACTGAGTGTGTGATACCCCTCTTCAACCCCATCAAGCGGAACAACGCCTGATCCGCTACCAAGGTGGCACACAATATACCGTGACGAATCTGTCGCTAGCGACAAACGAATCATGTCACTCATGAGCCGCTGACGAGCAATAAAATCACTGGGGTTTGCAATATCCAGAGGTTTTGAGACCTTCACTGATGGCTTTGGTCTGTGCACCCATGCCTCACTCGAAGCTAATCTTTTTTCAAGATCTCGAACACTTGTGAAATACGCATCAAGTCGATCTCGATCACCAACTCCTACGCGTCTCTTCAGAGACCGCGTGTCATCTGCAACAACGTCCATGATGCTGCGACCTTCGCGAGCACGATGCATTTGATGACGCCTGTCAGCTGGCGAATCTGCAATGAAAAGTTTTGTAAAAAGTCTGGAAGGAGACGACTCGGCTGGAATCATTGATCCGTTTTCGGTGTACGACGGGCTGTTACTTCCGGACAATGCCAAAACAAGTGAAGGAAATCGTGTTTCGTGGCCGAGATGTTTCGCCAATAACTGATCGACTGATACAGTGTTTCCAGATGGGATTCCTGCTGACATTGGTGCGGCAGATAGAAGACTTGATTCTGCACGATGACCACCCCCAACTCCTGGATGGGAAGTACCTGAAATGACCGTAAAATCATTTCTCAAGTCATGAAAATCTTTGAGATAGGGAGAAGGCTGGTATTCACGACCCGTTTGGGTCGGATTCAAATTATCTGCCAGCAATCCCAATCCAAGGGTCATAGCGACGAACCGCTTCGGCAAATTTTTTGTGGAAGCAGCAAACGTTGAGTCCATTGCCGAAAGCCATGGCATCGCCATCGAAACGCCCGCACCCTTGAGAAGTGTGCGTCGATGAAGCTTCTGCTGGAAATCGAAATGGGCCTGCAATGTCACCTTCATTCTCCTGTTCACTACTGATCTAATGATTACTGTTCTAAATTATTGATTTGGGGACAAACGGCTGATCAAGATGTTCCTGGTCGAAAACTACATAACTGTTCATGTCCTCTTCTGATGACATGTTACGCCTGTCACGGATTTAAGTGACCTTTACCCTTATTTTTCAACAAAAAGCGGGCTCGTGACGACTGCTTTTAGAAGGGATCGAAATCCGTACTCTGATTCACTAGCGGTTGTAACAATCTGATCGATTGCCTGACGATCTGAAAAAGACAGTTCGGCACCGGTTCCGTATACAGTGAGATGCGACGCCAGTCCCCGGGCTATCTTCTCGGGCTGGGAGGCGAGAACTCGTTTGAGATCATTAATATTGGAAAACTTTTGTCCGTCTGGCAACTGACCACTGGAATCAACCTCTGCACCGAGTTTGGTTCTTCCTTTTGTTACAGCAAAATAACGACTCCTCCATTGACCCGCCGGATCGAATGACTCAAGCGCGAATCCAAATGGATCCATCTGGCGATGACAACTTGCGCATGACTCATCATTGCTATGCTTCGCAAGTTGCTCTCGTATAGTCGCCGCTCCGCGAATATCCGGCTCAATGGAAGGCACGCCATCGGGTGGAGGCGGGATCTTCATACCTAAGATCCGCTCGGCTACCCATGCACCTCGAACAACCGGTGATGTTGTACTGCCGTTCGCGGTTACCTTAAGGATCGCCCCCTGCGTTAGTAAGCCACCACGATGAGAGCCTTCCGAGACATCTACTTTTTGCATTCCTTGATCTACGTCTTGCTCGACTTTGTAGTATCGGGAGAGTCGGCTGTTGAGATAGGTGTAGTCTGCTGCTACGAGGTTCTTAACTGGACGATTTTCCAACACCATATCATCAAGGAATTCATGTGTCTCATCAAGCATCGCCATCCGAACAATAGGATCATAGTTGCGATATAGTTTTCGATCCGGCTGAGTAAAATCGAGTTGATCAAGATCGAGCCATTCGGCTGAAAAGTCTTTGACAAACTGTTTGGAGGGGCACTCTCTTCCAACATCACACGCTTCAGGTTCATCCCCTACACCCAGCAGACGATCTACTTGATGTCGACGTACACTCGCATTACTCAACTGGTTTGTTTCAGCAAGTGTTCGAAGCGTACCATCGGGCGGACCTCCGGTCAGGAAGTAGCTCAGACGGCTGGCAATCTCATAGTCATTGAGCGGCCCAGGTTGCTCTTTGAGATATAAAAATTCTGGGCTACAAAGAATTGTGCGATACCCCGCCCGCAGCGACTCAACAAAGGATCGACCTTCAGAAAGCATCTTCGACGCAAGGCTCACTGCATTTACAATATTCTCTTGCTCTACCTTTCGCCGGAAGGCTCGCTTCGCAAACGAATGAATCAACTCACCAAGTACTTGACGAGGTTTCTTCGGCAGAGGCTCAAATCGATTGTGTGACTTTTCTTCGAGCTTTACCGATCCAAACAGCCTCTGCTGCACGTCTTTGACCGTATACCGGTGGACCTGCCTCATGCTTATTTCATCGATACCAACACCAGGAACTTTTTGCGGTTCTCCTTCACCAACGCCAACCTGACCGCCACGAAAACGGGCTTGCTTTATGGTGCTATCTTGAGGCCGGATTTCGAGCATATGCCCTTCCGGTAACCATGTTTCCAACTCCACGACTGTTGGAGTTTCGCTGACCTCAAAGGCTTTTACTGCCGTGAGAATAGGGGCGGTAGAAATACATGGCCCGGAGTGGATCGCCGTCCAGATGCCATCTGTTTCAGGGACATTTTTTCCAGAGCACGAAACACGAAATCGATACCAACCATCAGTTGGCGCAGTCGTAGCTGGAATACGACCGTAATAAGCCATTGTTGAAGACCAGACAACAGCCTGCCCTTTCAGCATCTCAGGTTCACGACAACGTCTTCTTGGATTTGAGCGTGCGATAGCTTGTGGCTGGAGGTCTCTATGACATGCATCGACCGGATTCAGTGCACGATGGAAGGCTTCATCAAGTGCCTCATCCACCACAGCAAGGTGCCGGCCAAGATGGTGGTGAGATATTGTTTGGTATTCAGCAACCGTTGTAAAACCACGAGGGCGCCCCTCTTCAGGCAATTTTTCAGCCAGTGGAATGTCGATCCCTAGAATTTCATGCAACGAACGCTCGACCTGCATTCGTGTCAATCGACGAGCACGTACGCGACCATAGGTACGATCCCGCTGCTTCTGATGTTTTTGCAACCACTGACTTGTTTGTGCCACAAACTCATTGCGATCTTTTACATTCGGTTGATCTGCTTCACGTGGTGGCATTTCACCTGACATGACTCGATCAATGATTCTTACCCACGGCGGATCAAGTTTTATTTCTTGAGGATCGATTCCGTTTGACAAAACTTTTCGTATGTCAAAGCCTGCCTCTCCGTCAGGTCCGTCATGACAATCAATACAAGTAGTCTGCAGGAAACTCTGGATATGTACGGGAACATTTTTTCGTTTTGGACTGACTTCTGATTCCGCCTGAACAGAAAGAAACCCACCAACAACACCAAGAATGGCAATCAGTGGAATCCGTATCGATCGTGAGAGGGGAACACTTATCCTGTTTTTCATGCTTTTAGTTCAAATGGGCAGGCGATCATCTTTAGACAACTATTATATTCGCTCAAAGAATATGTCCGTGGTACAAAACGTCTTACGGCCCTCAATTATAGGACGTTTTCGCCGCACCTCCCTCGCTTCGCGTCAATAAAAAAATACGACTGATTACCTGCATAACCAAAGATCAAAGAAGACGCGAAAAGCTTTCACTCATCGCTGCTACGGAGATTCGCTAAAGCTGTATAGTCCTCGAGTGTCGTCGTATCACCGACTGTTTCACGACCAGCAGCTATATCTCGAAGAAGGCGTCGCATGATCTTGCCACTGCGTGTCTTTGGAAGGGTTGCCGTAAAGTGAACATCATCAGGTGAGGCGATCGCACCTATTTGCTGACGTACATGCTGCCGCAATTCTTTTTTCAATGCTTCACCTGGTTCGCCAGACTTCAGCGTGACGAAGACCGAAATTGCCTCACCTTTGACATCATGCGGACGGCCAACTGCTGCCGCCTCTGCAACAGATGGATGACTTACCAACGCACTTTCAATTTCAATCGTCGAAAGTCGATGACCGGCGACATTAAGCACATCATCAATCCGACCCATAATCCAGTAGTAGCCGTCTTCATCCTGCCGTGCGTTATCACCGGCAAGATACTTTCCTGGAACTTGCTTCCAATACGTTTCAACAAAACGTTCTTCAT
>WLWF01001401.1_pt1 | contig 19822 bp, 17 predicted proteins | sample 6718331 | NCBI WGS metagenome assembly WLWF01 (sample SAMN12718692, study PRJNA515312) | sponge metagenome | isolation source: marine sponge | host: Mycale hentscheli | place: New Zealand: South Island, Marlborough, Capsize Point | collected 2003-05-01
TTTCTGCAAGATACTTCGCCAATTCGGATTTTCGAAAGCTTCATCAAGATCTGCTCTCGACGACAAGCTTCGACCCTCCATGCTCCCGAACACAAGGCAACGTAAGGCAATCTCAATCTCCCCTAACGTAGCCATACCCGTCGACAAGATAACGTCGACACCAAGACGGCCGACATCGACCAAGAGCGGTAGATTGGTAACATCAGAACTGGAAATCTTTATCCTTCGAAGCCCCAATTCAGTTGCCAGGAAGGACAGGCTATTCCGGTCAAAAGGTGTACTTAAGAATTCAATACCAAGATTCTGCGCGTGCGTCTGGAGGCGAAAGTGAGACTCTGGGGAAATCTCGAGTCGCCGCAACATCTGGTGCTGTGACTCTCGCGAGGATGTAGTTACTAGTTGGTACGAAGGTTTGGGGGCCTCCCGTATTGCTATCGCATCGGCCGTAAACGTTTGAAACTTGACGGCATCGGCACCTGATGCCTTCGCCGCGTCAATGAGTTCTAGAGCCGTTACCAGGTCTCCGTTGTGGTTGACACCGGCTTCAGCAATGACAAACACCGCTCCCTTATCTGCCAACTCTTTCTCCATACTTTGCAGCGTCGCTCCCCAGCGAAACGAGGTGCGATTCAAGGCACCTCAGGATGTACAGCACGTCGCCACTTTTCATGGCAGGAGTGTTGGGCAGGGAAAGACCCCGCTCTTCGATTGAGTGAGAAGTCTCAAACTCAGTAGATCTTGGGAATTTTTCGAAGGCAGGCATGTTGTGTAAGGCAGGGAAGGCAATTCGGGTCTGTACGCCATCGGCGGCCATCAACTCCATGACTTCGTCACGCTTGTCTGCCACGTCCTCATCAAGCAAAACGGTTACGAGCCAAAAAGAACTTTGTCCAAACGGAGAGGCCGGCATCATCGAGACCCCAGGGATATCTTTGATACCTTCCTTGTAGAGGCTGCCGATTTCCATCTTGCGATCTACCAGGAAGCCAGCACGCTCAACCTGAGCTACCCCCATTGCCGCCTGGACATTGGTCATGCGAAAATTATTACCAACTTGGTCATGCCAGTAGCGCCTACTGGGTGACATTCCATGACTTCGGAGTTGTTTAGCAAGTTCCTGAGCACCTTGATCTTGGAAGAAGACCATTCCTCCCTCGCCTGTAGTGATAGTCTTATTGCCAAAGAAACTAAAGGTCGCAGCATGCGCTGTGGCACCTACGTGCCTGCCCCCCACCGACGTTCCGATGGCTTCGGCGCAGTCCTCAATGATCGCTAAACCACGAGTGTCAGCGAGTTGACGCAGCCCGCCAACATCACATGGGTTGCCGTAAAGATGGACTGGAATGATTCCCCACGTCTCGGGAGAAATGAGAGGCTCCACCAAATCCGGGCTGAGCCCCCACGTCTCCGGATTGACGTCTGAAAATACAGGGATGCCACCTGCAGCAATGACCGCATTGGCTGTAGCGGCGAAGGTACTCGATGGAACAATAACTTCGCTGCCCGGAGGCATCTTCAGTGCCTGCATGGCGAGCGTGAGGGCCACTGTTCCATTACTTACCGCTACCGGGCCCCTTAATCCAGTGAACTCGGCGAATGCGCGTTCAAACTGTTCAACAAAAGGACCGCTGGATGAAACCCAATTGTTTTGGATGCACTGCAAGATATAGGGCGCTTCATTTCCAATAAGTGAAGGTTCGGCCACAGGCAGAAGGCCCCAGTCTTCGCGGTAGGAAAAGCCCTTGACTGACCCGTCGACGTCCACGCGTGGAAAGACCTTCTTCCCCCTCTCCAAGCCTTCTGATAAGGCCCTGAACGTTTCTTCGGCTCCCGCCCCTACTGAGAGTGTGGCAGGCGACTCATTCATCAGTCCTTCCACTGGCGCTTCCAGGTCGATCACTCCAGTCAAAACCAATCGACGAAAATCACCATCCGTGACTGCACCAAGCAGCAACTCACCGTCAAGGATGAAAACGACGCCGAGACAGCGCTGGTTTATCCTTTCCATCGCCTGGCGAATAGTTGCCTCCTTCGGAAGGCACACGGTTTCGGCCGTCAAGTGACTGTTATTCACGATCGCGACACATCCACCCAGAGCTCTTGCACCAAGACGACTTGCTCCTGGAAATCAACATCAGGCACAGGAGCAACCTCAAGCGTTGCAAAAGTTGCCTCATCACCGAGGGCTGGCCAGAACCATGAGTCCTCGGTCACGGCAAGATTCGAATCTGTGACCCCATCGTTGTCGCCCAAATGATAACCCTTTGCATAGGTAGAAAGTGATCGAAGAGCCTTCTCCCTGTCGAAGCCCAAGGTTTGCGCTGAGACATTCAAATGAGCCACGTCGAGAAGTAGGCCTACGTCTTCCGGCATAAGCGCCATCATTTCGTCAATTTGATCGTACGAAGCCATGAGAAGTACTTCATCGCCGCACGCTTGTCGAGTCTTCTCAGTCAAGACATTATTCTCGACCAAGATTTTGACTCCCCGCTCTCGCGCAGCCCCAGCCAAGATTCCAATGGAGTCGAGGAAAATTCCTTGTGCTTCTCCAAAAGGCGCTAGATCTGACAGGTTCCAGGGTCGACCCAAACTTGACACCGGAGGATCTGCAAGAAAGCCCGCGTGAACGCTGTAGCGTGTGGCACCTAGTTCGACAGACAGGTCGAGTGCGTCAAGCATGCATTTCAGAGTGCGAGATCGAAGTTCCCTATTTCGCGACGCCAGATTGAAGACGAACGGTTGTTCCGGAGGGGGGAAGTAATTGTGCAACTGCATGCGCACTTGAGATGAAAAGCCCAATACGTCTCCGCGTAGACCGGCATCGGGCTTCCCACCAGAGAGCTCGACTTTGTGCACACCCGACCCAAGGAGAGAGTGAACCGCCGTCGTCGCCCTTCCACCAAAAGCGCCGGTGGAAACAAAAATGTCCTTGCCTTCCACTCACAAGCCCCTTCGCGCCTAGCCGAGCCTTCCCAATCCTGTGGTACTCTACGTTCTCAACCGGATAGGGACGATTCCATGTTGCAGGATATCGAAGTCCTTGCCCTCATTCCCGCCCGCAGGAACTCAAAAGGTATTCCTCACAAAAATATGGTCCCCCTGGGCGGAAAACCTTTGCTGTCATGGACGATACAGGCAGCAAAAGGCAGCGCTTACGTCGACCGCGTCGTCGTTTCCACTGATGATCCGTACGCTGCCGAGTATTCCCTGAGTTGCGATTGCGAAGTCCTGAGTCGACCCGATGATTTAGCGAAAGACGAGTCGACGGCATCACAGGTCATCGCCCACGCTTTGGAGGTGGCACAAGCTCAGGGGTACCTGGTCTACTTGCAGCCCACGAGTCCGCTGCGTCTCCCAAAAGACATTGACGCTTCCCTAGAAAAACTCCAAACTGTCGAAGCGTCAGCAGTCGTATCTGTTTCGAAGGCCCGTGAACACCCCGAGTGGATGTTCAGATCGCAGACAAACGATGGACGTCTGCAGCCGGTCCTACCCCTGGAGGATCTGCAAGGTAGACGTCAGGACCTGCTACCTACGTACGTGCTCAACGGTGCGATCTACGCGGCAAAGGCACAGCGCCTTCGCCCAAGTGGGGATTTTTTTCAATTGCCGCTCGTTGGCTATGTGATGCCATATTCGCGCTCCATTGATATCGACGATTCCGAGGATCTCGCCGAGGCAGCCCGTCAACTCGCAGCACGCTCAGCCTAAAGAGACCTTCTACTGGATGCCTTATTCGCGAGGATCCGTGGAATGTCCTTTGGACGGCGCAGAACTGCTCGCCACGCTTTTGCAAGGACCCCCATTTCTTGACTATTTTGAATTAAGAGGCATGCCTCTCGGAGCAACCTGACTGACTCTTGGGCAACGGCCTCATCGGTGAGAGCCTCACCTGGATAGGGAATCGGGCCACTGTTATCGAAGGCAGTGGCGCGTCGAAACCGTTCGCCTTCTGCTGCATCACTGCTCTCGACCAGCTCGACGAGACGCTCCCAATCTGGCTGGAAGATTCGAGTAATTTCATCTTGAATTTCTGGTGCAAATGGTGACCACTTACCTTGATCAGTCGACATGAGAGAGCCTTGAAGGACGCGTCGAAACGCCACACTGTTCTGACCTCGCGGGCCATCACCTGAGTTCATGGCGGCAAGTATGGGGGCCTGTAGCGGCGTAATTGATCGATTCAATCTGAGGTCATCAGGAACAGCGATAGGAGCCTTACCGAGTTCACAAATGTCGAAGAAGTCGTTGACAACATCGCGGCTATTGTCGTGAAGTCGAACCTGCACAGACTCAGCTCCACTTTCTTGCCAGAGTGCCTTCACGAGACCGAACCATGACAACCCCTTATTGGTTCGCATATTCGCCCAGAAGGCATGTGGAGCTGTCGATTCACCTTGTTGAATTAATTGAAGGTAAACGCTAGACAGCCACATCAGTTGGGGGCGCACGTAGACAATAATCCGATAATTGAATCCCCCTAAGGCTTCACGCAAGCTCTTCAAGCGCGTATTGCGTTCCGAATAACAATCAGACATCTTTCCCAGCAGATTTTCATCACTAACAATCAACCTGTTAGACGGCTGTGCTTCACGCAAAGTGGAAAGAAGGAAATCAAACGACGGCGGCGCGTTTCTCCCTGGCAGCAACACATCCAGTCCACGCCTGTGACTGATCAGAGATAGGGCGGCTTGTATCGACGTGCTACCAGTCTTGTGTAACCCCACATGCAGCGTGATCATTGCACCTATGACCTAAGCGAAAATACTTGCGGTTCGCGTCCTAGTTGCTCCATATTCAGTTTGGCCCAGTCAAGCACTTGCCGGATCCCCTCTCGAAGATCAACGGTGGGTGCCCAACCCAACTCCCTGTGGATCTTGGTGCTATCCAACAAGTATGTTCGGTCTTCTGTTGGGCGGCCCGGCACGGGGTCCACAAAGTCTTCCAGAGCGATGCCAGCTTCTTCGGCGATCATGCCTACAACATCTCTCACACTTGTAGCTGTTGAGGGTCCAGCGTTGTAGATCTCACCGTTGGGTGCAGCGGTGGCAATCGAATAGACAGCCGCGGCTAGGTCTGACGCATGCAACCAAGATTTAGCGACGCTGCCTCCCCCTTCAAGCGGAAATCGCGAGCCGGATAAGGCGCAGTAGGCCGCTTTGGGTATCAGGCGATACATCTGTTGTCCGGGCCCATACGCATTTGATGGGCGTATGGTATTCGTCGGGAACCCCTTGGCGGCGTAAGTCTTCAAATGCAAATCAGCCGCGAGCTTGGAAACGGCGTACGGGCTAGTTGGATTCAAAGGACCATTCTCGATAGAAGGATCCTCGTCCGCGGATCCGTAGACCTCGGATGACCCGATCTGCATCCAATGCCGAAAGTTCCCTTGAAGCTGAATCATCTCCGTCAACTTTGCAAGGGCGACGACATTGGTGTCGTAATACCTGTATGAGTCATTCCATGATGTTGCATAAGCCAGCGCAGCGAAGTTGATTACGCACTCTATTCTCTCCTCGTCAAGGATTCGTAAGACAATGTCCGGCTCGTGGACCATATGTGCTTGAACGTATCGGAAACGAGCATCACGATCACCTACATCCAGAGAGTAGTGACGCGGCTTTCTTTGGTTTCTACCGATCGACACGACGCGGTCTGTAGCCGGCAGGTCCAACAAGTACCTCACCATGTGGACACCAAAGACTCCATCCCCACCAAGAATCGCGTAACGGCTAAATGACCGATTCATGTTGCACGCTCCCTACGCACCGATTCAGTAATCCGACGTTAGCGTAGAGCCATGCTCGTAGGGGAATCCGGATGAGGCACCGCTTGAGTTTCAGCGGCGTCACAAAAAAGCGCTACTTGACTGTGAACGCAAGTGGTGCTGACTTCTTGCGCATTGTGGCCCGCGCGATCTTGAGGTGGGAGGTTCAAGTCGTACGCGAACCACCCCCGAAATCTTGGCGCTCGCGTTTGCTCAAGGCTTTGGATGTACGTGCATTTCACCTTGAGAAGTGCACGGCAGTGCAACTTCATTCTGACAGCTACGCTGCGGGACCAAGGGCTGCAAGTCGTTTGGTCTCTGAGTCGATTTCTACTCGTTGCCAGAGCGAAGCATCTAGTCAGGGCTGGAGTGTTGCGCCTGTACAAATATCACTTTTCAGAGAGCTATCAAAGAATCCAGAAGAAATTACTATTGCCGATTCGTGGGCTCGACAATATCCGCACGCGAAGAATCGAATTCGAGTTCCCGCGCAGACTATGTCAATTTTGCTGCGCGAGATGCATACTCCTGCCCTTGTGACGCCGAAGCCGTTGTGGAGGCACTCCTCCGGACGGTCTCAACCCGAGATTCATGATGACGCCATCTATCAAGAAACGTTCTCCAACACATCACCATGTGAATCAAAAAATTCGCGATCCGGCTGGCAAGCGCTAGTTGTTCTGAATAGAGACATCAAGTATGGATCTCTCTATAGTTACGAAGACCTTCTCCCAAGCGATTCGACTTCGATGTGGTCCATCGGCCAGGTCCGCTTCTTATCGCGCACCGGGGGGGCCTTAAGTAATGGAATGCCTGCCGATACCTATCCAACGCCAAAATCTCAGGTGGCTATTGCGTTGACTTCGGTCAACACGCTTATTCGATTGGTGCTCCATCCCCGTTCAATTCGAACTGGATGGCATGAACATGTCTTTCAGCAGCGAGCAGCTGACGTCGCCAGAGTCCTTCGCCAGCGCTACCCCCACGCTCGGGCCGCTCTGTTGGCATTTGACATCCAACTCCCTGTCTATCTCATTGCCGGCCTGGAATACGCAGGAATACGAACGGTTGCTCTCCAAGAACGTCCCGCAATTTCATTCGACCATGCCGCATCCTCGATCGCCGGAACGATTTTGAGTGCAAGCACCTTCTTCGCTGAAACTCTGCGTGATTCACCCGTTGTTTCAAGCAAGAACGTGATTCCGGTCGGCATGTGGCGGACAGACCTGCTTCAAACCGAACTACAGGTTGCGCGCGGGGGAACGCCTCCAAAAAGGCCCACCGTTCTCGTTTTGCCGTACCACGCAGAGCCTCCCCTGCATCGCCCGAGTGATCCGATGTGCACGTCAATTGAAACCTTGATTTCTTTCCTCAGCGACATCCTTGCGCTCGCCGAAAGGCACAATGATGTGCATTTCATGGTCCGGGCAAAAAATGCTGATTGGCTACTTGATTCTCGAACAACTACCGAGAGAGACGCGCCCACGCAGTTAGGAAACGTGACGCTAGACGACAACTACTCAACACTCAATCGCACGTATCAATTAGCGGCTCACAGCTCGCTCATCATTGCTAAGCCCACGTCGCTCATTGACGAGGCGCTCGCCTGTGGCATTCCTTGCGTCGTACACGATTACACGCACAACGCCTCGAACTACGCCAGCTCGTTGCTCACCTACCTGCCCCGGCGGCTATGGGCTTCGGATAGGGCCGAACTTTTTTCAAAGGTCCAAGAAATCCTGATTGACAACGTAGAAAACCCTGACGTTTCGAACCCCGATCTTGTGGCGATTTACGGCTTTTGGGCAGACGGAAAAGTACGCCAGCGAATCCACGCATACCTCGACGGAATTGGTCTTGACCCGAACCATGAACCCGATCTGAATACAAATTCAGGCGCCCCCGCAGAGGAATCTGAGCAGACCCACGCTGCTACCTCGTCACCATTTCAAGATGAACCCCTAAGGCCAAGGGGTTCCGCGGGACGTCGAGACTTTCCTTGATTCTAACTCTGCAAGATTCTCCATCCGTAGCGGAAAATTCTTGGTTCGAGTGGACGACGGCAGCCCCCCGGTGCCCACGGGTCGGGTCTAGATCTCTCTCGGAAGTTTACTGAGCGTCGGTCGACAAGCCCATTTCCCAAGGAACCGCGGACAAATTCCATTCTGACTCTGAGGCTCTTGCCAATTCCGAGGCATCGGTAGACTCGCGCTAAGCAGAGAATCTCGAGTTTTTCCTAGGTGGTGACTCCGAATGTTAGCATCATGCTAGATAGAAGATCGGAAGTTTCGATAGGTACAGCAGACCTAGGGAACCTAACTTTTTCCTGGCACCCATGCCAAGGCTTGACTGATTGGACAACACCTTGGAAACCGCGACAACACCCCTACGCCTGTTGATTGCCGATCTCAATCATGCGCAAATCGGCAAGGCGTGGTCGGTTCTTCCGGTTCCCCTTAACGCCGGTTACCTGGCGTCTTTTTCACTGCATTACTTCAGTGGCGATCTTGAGGTAAAGATCTGCAAAACGCCCTTCGATTTCATCGAAGACGTCGAATCATGGCAGCCAAATGTTGTGGCGTTCTCAAACTACATCTGGAATAGCAATCTTTCGACCGCCGCATCTCAATGGGTCCGAAAGATCTCGCCGAGCACCCTTTTGGTCTTCGGTGGGCCCAATATCAATACAGCAGAGCCTGACGCATCCATCGATTTTCTCGTGACTCGGCCCTGGATTGATTTCTATATTCCGCACGAGGGAGAAGTTCCCTTGCTTCGGGTGCTCGAGGCCTTCGAGAGTGCAGGACGAGATCGCGAGTTGCTTACAGGAAGGCAGATTGACGGTTGCTGGTCGCTTCATCGTTCTCAATCCGCGTTTAGCGATGATGCTTGGCCTGTGGAAATCACTGAGCCGCCCGGTGGCCTCGACCGCAAGACTGGGCGCCTACTCGATCTCGCCGACGTACCATCCCCTTACTTGAGTGGGGTCCTTGACACCTTTCTCGCGCATGAATCCTTCGTCCCCCTTATTGAAACAAATCGGGGTTGTCCCTACTCCTGCACTTTCTGCTCGTGGGGAGACATGGCAAAGTCCAAGTCCTCTTCCTTTCCCATGGAGCGTGTAATGGACGAGTTGGCCTATCTCGCTCATAACAATGTAAGTCGTGTTTCATACTTGTATATCGGTGATGCAAATTTTGGTCTCTTTCAGCGTGATGTAGATATTGCGGCTGAACTTAGACGTATGAAGGATGAGAGCGGCTTCCCCTCACAGGTCTACCTATATTTTGCAAAGAACAGTTCTGACAAGGTTCTGCAAGTAGCTGAATCCCTCAAAGACATGACTCCCATTTCGCTTTCGCGGCAAACTCAAAATCCAGACGTTCTCACGAACATTAAGCGCTCAAATATCAACCTTGACATGTTCACCGCTCTGTCACGAAAAGCGAAAGAACTCGGAGTTGAGAGTTTTGTCGAACTCATCTACGGGCTCCCCGGGGAATCAGCCGCGAGCTTTTTCGATGGAGTCAAGGAAATTCTCTCTAGCGACGTAGACGGATTGCACTTCTTTCCGGCAATGCTGCTTGGAGGATCCGAAATGTCAACAGAACAGTCTCGGCAGACATTCAAAATCGAGGGAGAATTCAGAACGATTGACGGAGCAACTGGCGACTACGGGCCCTTTGCCGCCTCGGAATTCGAGGAAATCGTAACTTCGACAGCGGTCTACAGCAGAGAAGATTACTTTCACATCCGTCGTTTCCATTTCGTGCAAGCAGTGCTCGTTGATGTCGATGCCGGCGGTCGCCTCTTCTACCCCATTCGAGCTTTGCTGGGCAAAGAAGACCTCTTCCGGCTGCTGGATCGACTTTCTCGGAAGGAAGCTCTTCCCGATGGGCCTTACCGATCTCTTCTATACGACTTTGATGCGGCTGCAGCCGCCGAGTTGCATACTGAAGATGACGTGGAGCGACTGAAGTTTACCGGTGCTGGACAAATGGACAACGTCAAGTTGAATCCCTACTTTCTCCTTCGCTTGATTCACGCACCAGGCAATCTCGAAGATTTTCTCTCGGTTTTATCCCAAATATTAATAGACGAATTCGATTGCAATGAAGGAGAGTCCACGACAGTCTGCAAATTCATCAGTGATCGCGTCTATGGTTTTAATGGTGCGCTAGAGGCGATGTTGACAACGACTCTTGACGTAGATGTCTTGGCTCGATCTTCGCTGCAGTTGGATGGTGGTAGCCGCGGGCCTTTACTACAGGAGCGGCCGAAAGACTATCGCCTGGTCAAGGATCAGACGTACACCGGCATTGTCTGTTCAACTAGCGGAGAAGTGGACCTCCTATACGACACGGCCATGCACCACTCGCGCGAAAACATGGGACGCTTCTTGACCTGGCGAATTGAAGGGCAAGAGAACGATGGCGACGATCAAAGGACCCTCACGAATGAAGGCGGGTGGCTGTTCTAGCCCCAACGCTCTGGAGTAATTTATGCCACTCCGCTATGCGGATCTCGACGAACGCAATTGGGGTAACCTTTGATTACATACTGCCATAGATGTGTAATGCCATCGTCCAAGCCCGACCTGCCTTTTGACTCTGAAGGAATCTGTGGGGCATGTCGGAATTTTGAGCATCGCAAACACATTGATTGGAGTAAGCGGGCTTCGCAATTCAAGGCCGTAACCGATCAATATCGGGATCCGACAAACCAACGATGGGACTGCATCATCCCGGTGAGTGGTGGAAAGGACAGTACGGCGCAGGTCCTGAAGATCCTTGAATTGGATCTTCGCCCACTCTGCGTGACGTCGACCACCTGCAATCTTTCTGACCTTGGCCGCGAGAACATAGAAAATCTAAAGGGTCTGGGAGTTGACTACATTGAGTTCACCGCAAACCCACGTGTTCGCAAGAAATTGAATCGGATCGGTCTGGAAACTGTCGGAGATATCGCCTGGCCAGAACACGTGGGGATATTCACGGTGCCGGTGAGAGCCGCCGTTCAATTCGAGGTCCCGCTTATTGTGTGGGGGGAGAATGCTCAACACGAATATGGTGGACCAGCTCACTCAGCGACTGAGCAGACGCTAACCCGCCGCTGGCTGGAGGAGTTCGGGGGCTTATTGGGTCTGCGAGTAGCGGATCTACCTGGACAGGCAGGAATCACTCCTGGCGACTTAGCTTCGTATCAGTATCCAAGCGATGAGGAACTGGCACGTGTGGGTGTGACCGGTATTTTCCTCGGATACTTCTTTGAGTGGGATGGACTGGCCAACACCTTGATGGCGGAAGCTTACGGCTTCAAGTCCTTCCAGACAGCCGTTGAAGGAAGCATGCTCTCCTACGAGAATCTCGACAACCTTCAACATGGAATACACGACTACTTCAAGTTCCTCAAATACGGTTTTGGGAGAGCTACTGACCACGCGTGCATGCAGGTGCGTCGCGGTCGGCTTTCAAGATCGCAAGCACTAGAGATCGTCCGCATCCGGGACGGCAAGTTTCCGTGGACTTACCTAGGAAAACCCCTAGCTCAAATCCTCGATCCTCTCGAAATGAATGTAGAAGAATTCAAGGCCATCTGCGATCGCTTCACCAATAAGCAACTCTTTCTGACCGACAACCACGGAGAGCTAATTCGTGACAAGAGTGAGAATCTAAAAAAAGTCAATTACGACAATGTCGACTAAGTCACCCGTCCAAGTTCTTGACCTCGGTCTAAACAATCTTACCTCGCTCATGCGCGCACTCCGCGGAACAGAACTTGCCTCTGTGCGCATCGTCGCTACTGGCGACGAACTCCATAAAACCGGGCTCGTCGTCCTTCCCGGCGTGGGTGCTTTCGGAGCCGCAATGTCCAGCCTTCGGGCTCGTGGCTTCGAGCAAGCCATCAGAAGTCACATTGAGGAAGGCGGATACCTCATGGGAATCTGCCTGGGGATGCAGCTGCTCTTCAATGAAAGCTCAGAATCCCCCGGATGCAACGGGTTAGGCTTAATTCAAGGTGACGTTCACCGCATTCCCTCTTATCCAGAGATGCGAGTGCCGCACGTGGGCTGGACCAATCTTCAAGGGTCACCTTCGCCTTTCCCATCGTTGCAGAGCACAGACGATTTCTATTTCGTGCATTCCTATGAAGCGGCACCAAAGTTTGACACCGCCGTTATCGCTCGCGCGCATTACGGAACGAACCTGCTCATCTCAGCCGTACTGAGTGAGCGAGTCGTTGGATTCCAGTTTCACCCTGAGAAAAGCTCCAAGCCCGGTGCGCGTCTGCTAAGCGAAGTAATGAGGTGGGCGGGTGCCTAAAATCCGTATTATTCCCACCCTGCTCACAGATGGGGTCAATCTGATAAAAGGGGAACGCTTCGAAAGCTGGCGGACTGTGGGGTTCGTTCCCGGCTCGGCCCAGGTCTTTGCGATGCGGAACGTCGACGAACTCGTCGTGCTAGATGTCGGCGCGACCCAAGCGAGCCGTCGCATATCTGACTCCATGGTCACCTCAGTCGCCGAATGTCTCAACATTCCTCTCACTGTCGGGGGCGGGATTCGAACACTTGCCGACGTTGAATGCGCCATGCGGCATGGAGCCGACAAGGTGGTCATCGGCTCGGCGGTGCAAGACGACCCAGTCTTCATCACCAGTGCCGCCGAAACATTCGGGTCACAGGCCATCGTCGGATCCGTTGACGCAGTGGGAGATAACGGATGCCGCACATCCACTCGCTCGGGGAAGCGAGTACACGATGAAGATGTTGTAGAACTGGCCCGACGGCTTGAGGGACTCGGTGCAGGTGAAATCCTCCTCCAGAGCACAACACGCGACGGCACCCTCACCGGTATGGACCTCGAATCAATTTCTCGAACTAGCGGTGCGGTCTCAATTCCGGTCATTGCTTCTGGTGGAGCCGGCAACTACTCAGACGTTCACCAGGCGGTGCAGGCAGGGGCTTCAGCTGTTGCAGCGGGTGCCATGTTTCAATTCACACAGCAGACTCCTGCTGGAGCACGAGACTATTTATCTGAACTCGGCATTCCCGTTCGTCACGGATGAACGTCTTCGTTATCAACGTCTCATTTCGGTGAGTCAGAATGCCCTAGAATCTGGAGGCTGCCGTTCTGGTTTAAATGTGAAAACCCTGGGAGGAGCTGTGCGAGGTATGCGTTTCTGGCGAACATTTCGGAACACCTATCTCATGGGCCCGGAGAGTCTCTTTACGGCCATAATCAACGACGACGACTATCTCGAGGTACTGAAGACACCTGCATTTGATCAAGCTCAAACGGTGGGCCCAGCGAATTCCGTCTGGAATCGCTTCAGCAGACGACTGCGTCCTTGGTTTTGGCCTCAGATTGCAGATGCTTCCATGTGGGCCAGCGCGTCCGAATCGGGCTGGTACCCACCGTCTACTTACTTGATTGACGAACCCGGTCCACTCTTGATTCAGCTAATGCAACGCACATCAATCGACGCTTCGATCGTCGACCTTGGTTGCAACTCAGGAGCAAATCTGAACTTCCTCTATCAGTCTGGGTACCGACGTCTAGCCGGGGTTGATGCCGGGCGTCAGGCACTCGAACTCTTTTCGTCTACTTTCCCCGAGGCGTATGTATGTGCCAAACCTGTAAACGACGTCTTTCAACATTACCTGATAGAGCAGGATACAGATGCCTTCGATGTCCTGCATTCAAACGGAGCCACCCTCGAGCTCGTGCACCCAAGTTTCCCAATCGTCGCCGAAATCTGCCGTGTCATCCGGGATTCTGTGTATTTGGACATCTGCGAGAGAGGACATGCCTACCCACGGCGCTACGTAGAACAGTTCGCCAGACACGGCTTTGTTCTCGTGCATAGCGAGAGAGCAAGCGATCCCGTTCACCACTCCAGTATCCTGGTATTCCGAAACCGATCGACGTCCCGCTAATTAGACGGAGTCCCCATCGTGCCTGCAAGTGCGTCGCCACCCACGCCTGGGAACCCGCAGGCTCGCTGCCGTCAGCACCGACGTCGCATCCTCGAAATCTCCCAGTCTCTCGAGGCATTACACGTGGGCCCAGCTTTTTCATGCCTCGAGATCGTCGACGCTGTTCTCTACGACTGCATGGACACCGCCTACGGGGGCTCAGACTCATTCATCCTGTCCAAAGGACACGGAGCTATGGCTCCCTATGTGGTTATGGAAAGCCTCGGCGTCATTGACCGCGACCTATTGAGTTCTGTCTGCCAGGACGGTTCGCGACTAGGCGGGCACCCCGATCGAGGCAACCCCGGGGTCATTGTCTCGAGCGGTTCACTCGGACACGGCCTACCTCTAGCCCTCGGGATCGCGCGCGGCATGCGAGAACATCTCCGATCGGGCCGAGTCTATGTAGTGATGAGCGACGGCGAACTGATGGAGGGGTCTGTCTGGGAGGCACTGCTGCTAGGACCTTCCCTGGATCTAACCAATGTCTCCATCATCGTTGACCACAACGGCTCAATTTCGCGGGGGCGGATAGCAGAGGGGCAGCCAAATCTACTGCCAATCGCACCGAAACTCGCTGCTTTCGGCTGGGATACCGTTGAAGTAGATGGTCACGACAATGCTCAAATCGTGGCGGCTCTGAAGAGACCAGCGGGTCCCCTAGCGGTCGTGGCCCACACGATCAAGGGCAAAGGCGTGAGTTATATGGAGGATGAGCCCATTTGGGCATATCGCTCTCCCAACAAACAGGAGTATGCGCAGGCTTTGAGGGAACTCGCCGAACCTGAATGGAACCAAGATGCGTGACGCCTTCGCACGGGCCCTCGGTGAAGCCGCCCGCACGCATCCAGACATCGCCCTCGTCGTGGCAGACATCTCGCCGGCTGCTTCCCTGAAGGAATTCCTGGACAAAAACCCAACTCGCATCGTTGATGTAGGAGTGTCGGAGCAAGCCATGATTGGCATGGCTGCTGGAATGGCGATCGCGGGACTACGCCCCTTCGCCTACACAATTGCACCCTTCGCGATCTTTCGACCGTTTGAGCAGATTCGAGTCGATCTCGCATACCAGCACTTACCCGTTGTGGTTGTCGGGGTGGGTGGGGGTCTTGCCTATTCCGCCCTTGGATCCACCCACCACACGCTCGAAGACATCGCGGTCGCGACAGCCATTCCCACTATGACGGTCATTGCGCCCTGTGATCCCCTTGAAACAGCCGCCGCCGTACACGCAGTTCTAGATCTGGAGGGGCCCTGCTACCTACGCCTCGGCAAGGCCGGTGAGCCGGTCCTCACTGACAATGCAGTCCAGTCGTTTGAGATCGGCTCTCTCCGGCAAGTGACGGAGGGTCACCGAGTTGCAATTCTCGGCTACGGACCAATTCTAAGGTTGGCATTCGACGCAAGGGCGCGACTAACTCCGAGGGATCAGCCCGCTATTTTCTCCGCTCACACGCTCAAGCCGCTGGATACCGAAGGCATCGACCGTTTGCTTTCCACATTCGATCGAGTCATTGTGCTCGAGGAGCATGTAGCTCGGGGGGGTCTGGGTCGCGAAGTTCTAGCTCGATCACGCACGATTGACCGGGCTGATATTGCGTGTTTTCACCTGAAAGATGAGTTCTTGCATGTTTACGGCTCGCAAGAATTCCTTTGGGCTGAACATGGTCTGACTGTAGAAACCCTGATTCGCGCCATAGTTGGAGAGGATTAGTGTGGGGAGCGAACTCGACCTCATGCGCCTTTATCCGAAGCCCAAGAACCGGATGGCCGAGCGGCCTATCATTAGTGATGAAGACCGTAGGATTTCTCGTCGCTTCGATTCGGACTATTTCGACGGCGACCGGCGTCACGGGTACGGTGGTTTCTCGTACCACCCTCGCTTTTGGACCGAAACCGTAGACCTGATCACCAACCACTACGGCCTACCTGAAGATTGCTCCATCCTTGACATTGGTTGCGCTAAAGGTTTCATGCTCAAAGACTTCTCGATACGACTTCCAAACGCGCGACTAGCAGGTGTCGACATATCGCCTTACGCGATTGAGCACGCTGAACGAGACATCCAGCCTTTCCTGCAGGTAGCTAGTGCTGATGCTCTGCCATTCGACGACGGATCTTTCGACCTAGTCGTATCAATCAACACAATTCATAACCTTGACCGTGAGGGTTGCCTTCAAGCATTCAAGGAACTAGAGCGGGTGGGCCGTGGCAATGCTTTCGTCATGGTCGATGGCTGGAAGAATGAATGCGAACGCGAGCTCTTGTCACGTTGGGTCCTAACCGCTCGTACGATGCTGGACGCGGACGACTGGCTCGTCATCATGAAGGAAGCGGGATACACGGGAGACTATGCTTTTTGGAGCCCGCTCAACTAATCAAGGAGCGCCATAAAAGCGACGGATGCTTCTAATCACCGTCTCCAGGTGATCGTCAGATAGTTTCTCATGGATGGGAAGCGACAGTATCTGTTGAACGAGACTCTCAGCCTTGGGCACAGACCCAACCACGTCAGGGTAACCAGGCTGCTGTGTCAGCAGCGTCCGGTGGCGCACCTTCACTTCGATGCCTTCAGCGAGAAGGGCGGCCTCCAAACGGTCTCGATCTTCGCACACGATGGTGTAGTCAAAGTAGGCATTGGTACCACGATTGTCAGCGGGCGGAACGCCAACAACCCCTGCCAACTCAACAGAATACCTGCGGGCAATCTGATTACGAATCGCAATATTGTCTTTTACCTTACGTAGTCTCCTCCGAAGGATTACTGCCTGCATGGTGTCGACTTTGAAGTTCAAGGTGGGCTCGATACACCTTTCGCGGTCGACGGTGCCCAGATAGCGCAACGATCTGACTCGATCAACAACGTCTCGACTTGATGTCGCTACCGCGCCCGCCTCTCCAAGCGACGCAAGTGGCTTCATTGGATTCAAGCTGAAGGCTGCCGCGTCACCAAACGACCCAGCCGGACGCCCATCAAGATCCGCACCGAAGGCCTGGGCAGCATCCTCCACCAGGGCAAGCGAGTGACGCCTCGCTATCGTCGTGATCTCGTCCATACGTGCCATGCGCCCGTAGAAGTGCACTGGCAAGATCGCCGTCGTTCTCGAGGAGATTGACGCCTCTATCGATTTCGGATCAATGTTGAAATCATCTAGAACATCGACAAAAACGGGCTGAGCCCCTAGAGCGAGGATTGCGTTACCTGTCGCAATCCACGACATCGGCGATGTAATGACTTCGTCTCCGGCGCTTACGCCAAGCGCCTTCAATGCGAGATACAGGGCTCCGGTCCCATCCGAAACAGCCACCGCAAAACTGCTCTGGCATTGATGATCAAATTCATTTTCGAACTGCTCCACCTCCTCGCCAAGGATAAATTGGCCACGCTTCATGAGCAGATCTAATTCTTCCAGGATTTCGTGACGCTCACTTTCGTCTAAACTCAAGTCACGAAACCGGACCTTTGACACGTTTGGCATTCGATTCTACTTCCCTAGGCTTACGGAAAAAGTTTCAAACTTGCCGCTGCGTGAACTCATGGTTTGTCCACTGTCCTCGCGAGCAATTCGGTGACGAATGCGGCTGAGTCGACGCTGTCGCTTCCGGATGGGGCAAAAGATGCCAACTCGCGATCCGCCTCATCTGGCGCAAACGGCCCCTGAATCACCTCGTGGTGCACCGCCACCTCAGTCAAAGCAATGTTGGTATGAAACATTCCTTCAGGAACCAAGACGGAGAGCCGATCCTCACACTCAAGCACTTCAAAGTACGTCACATTGCCCAACTCGTCGAACATGGCCACAAGCATGGAGCCGCGAACGATGTGAAAGGACTTTGCCTTGGTCTTGTGTCTCTTGGGTTGCCAGTAGGTGCGGGAACATTGCGCCACCAACATTGAGTGCAAACGCTCATCAATTGACCTGTGCAACAAGACCCGCGCGACCCCTGCTGCCCGTGCCCGTTGAACCAATTCATCAACCTCCGCTCGACCGAATGATCGACTGTTATTTGCCGCAATGTAGGTGGGGGAACGTGCTGCATGATGTTCCACGAACTCTCGCACGCGCGCTCCCAACGTTAAGCCCGAAAACGGGGCACTCCACCGTTACTAGCCTATTATCCTGATGCCTAGCGTGAGGTCGAATACCGATTGGAACCAGGGATGCAATTCGTGAAGGGAGTAATCCACAAAGTTGGTAGCTGGATGCAGCTGGCTGTCGGTTTGCTGCTTGCCCTTCCATTGCTTGCCCTACGCCCGCTGATCATCGTTGAAGTCCAACAAATTCGAGCCGAGCGACTAGGCCACCTTGCGATGGAGCCAGAACTCTTCCTAACTCTGCGCTCCGCTGGTGCTGGGGGCCAACGAAGGTTCACATTGTTCTTTTTTCGTGGTCACCCTGCGAACACTTATTTGGCCGCTCGATGGCGCCAAATCCTGCCCACGGCACCCCGCTTTCTGCTGGCCCCCATCTACAACATCACTACTTGGTTTCCGAACTTGAGCTTCAGGCCCCTGGACTGGGACTACGAGCACGTAGATCTACGTCCCTTAGATCATTCTCCGCCAAACCTGACCTTCACTCCTAATGAAATCAGTCGAGGACAAGACCTCCTTGCACGGTTGGGGGTTGCTCGTGGTCAGCCATATGTGTGCCTCTGCGTTCGCGATGCTTCCTACTTGACTGATCTAGACCCGACCCGGGATTGGTCTTACCACGACTATCGCGATTCACACATCGGAAATTACGTCCGAATGGCGAGAGCTCTCGTTAGCCGCGGTTATGCAGTCATCAGAATGGGAAAGATTGTCACCGACCCCTTCACCGTTGACGATCCCCGAGTAATTGACTACGCACGCTCACCCTTGAGAAATGACTTTGGAGACATTTATCTTTTTGCAAATTGCTCATTCTGCATTTCTACCTCCACAGGCATGGACGCCCTCGCTTTCCTTTTCCGACGTCCTGTTGGCATGGTCAATCTTGCAGGTTTCGATGGCCTCAGACTTGGACGCACAACACGTCTTGCAACATTTAAGTCGATGATGGATAGTCAATCGCTGCGTCAGTTGCCCCTCGAAGAATCGCAAAGATTGAGCGCGATGACGGCCCGGACGACGGCCGATTTTGCAAGATACGCGGTTACACTTGATGACAACACCGAAGAAGAGCTTGCAGAATTTGCAGTACAAATGGACGACATGGTTGGGGACAGGTGGACGCCGAGGCCCGGTCAATTGGAGAAAGAGCGCTCTTTTTTTCAGGCGATTCCTTGGCATTACGACATGACGGAATCCACTCTTCACTTGGCTCACTCTTGGTTTCCATATAGCAACAATGACTCCAGCTAGGCCATAATGTAATCTCCCCTTCTCTCGATCAGGAGGCATCATGCCCATATCAACGTATTACGGAGAGTCGACACTGCAGACCTTTCTTGACTACGGAGAACAATCAGCTGACGGCGACTTTCGTAATGTGCAGAGACACTTGGACGGACAGGAGGCCTACGACCAGTGGCATCTAGCTTTGTACATGAAGGATTATTTCCAATGCCTTGCGGTCTCCAGACAAAGCGCCGTTAACTTTATCGAGATCCCGAGACCCGATAAAAATGTTATCGGCTACCTCATGGCTCAGTGCCTAGATGACTTTGCATCCGTCTGTGAGTTGGGAAGCACGCTCTTTGAGGTAATTGAGGGCTTTCAATGCACCCAACGGTGGCTCTCAGGTCTTTCGCCCACCCAATCCCCGCAGCTACTTCTCGAAGAATGCAAATGGCTCGGTGTAGAGATCTCAGAAGTGTTTAGGAATGCGGCAGAGCTATTGCACCCCAACTACGACATTGTTCACACAACGTCTACCGACGACGTAACGGACGCTATTTCCCTTCTGCTGGATCGGAGTGTGTCCAACTATTGCTACGCTCACGCCCACGAATTCGCCTCCATAGTTAATCAATCCTCGGCTGCTTATCTCAACAGTTACTTCTCACTGGGAGACACTTTCACCTCAACGCGATATGCCAAACAGTTAACTTATTTTTCTCTCGAGGAATTTCTTTTGCATTGCGAGTCT
>WLWF01001402.1_pt1 | contig 19820 bp, 14 predicted proteins | sample 6718331 | NCBI WGS metagenome assembly WLWF01 (sample SAMN12718692, study PRJNA515312) | sponge metagenome | isolation source: marine sponge | host: Mycale hentscheli | place: New Zealand: South Island, Marlborough, Capsize Point | collected 2003-05-01
GACAGGCGACGCTGCCGAACGATGATAAGACCCGGTTGTAAAACGTCTTTCTTGAATGCGAAGCAAGTCGCCCGTATCTTTCTAATAAGAAATTCATACGGCGTCAGTTTTTAAGCATTTGCGGTCAGCAGCCATGAGCACACTAGTACTCTCTCCACAGCTAGTGCAAATTCTTGAAGCCGCATCGCAACTCGTCGATGTGACTGATTCGGCGGCATTGCTTCTCGTTGTGGAGCAACGACTTGATTGGTCGCGGCTTCGTGACTTGCTCAGCACGCAAACCGTATTGATAGCCTCAGATGATGAATCGCATCTCGTTGGGGTCACAGACCATGGTATGGATCGCGTTATGATCGATGTGACTGGTCTTCCCGTGCATGAGAGATTAACCCAAGCCCTGCTTGAGTGTGTCGCTGAAGACAAGATAGGACCGGAATCTCAAGTAGTTGCTGCTTACAGCGGGTTTGAGGCGGGCACAGTAGATTCCGTAAGCGTGCTCCGATTGACGGAGCATCTTGGCCAGTTGACGAGTCGCGATTTACGAAACCTTGATACCAAAGTGCCGCTTGAGACGCTCAAGGTTGTAGTTGATATGGCTGTTGAAATTGGTCGCGAGGGGCGGGAAGGAAAACCTGTCGGCACACTATTTGTTGTTGGCGATGCCCGAAAGGTCATTCAGTCGAGTCACTCCACAGGATTTGATCCAGTCCGTGGATACAATCGTAATGAACGCAAGCTCAACGATGGTCGCGTCCGTGAAGGGCTGAAAGAAATAGCACAGCTTGACGGTGCGTTTGTTGTCAGTGCCGATGGAACAATTGAAGCAGCAGCTCGCTATATTGATGCATCAGCAGAAAGTGTTTCAGTGGCGAAAGGTCTTGGGGCGAGACATTGGGCGGCAGCGGCAATCACTCGAAGGACAAAAAGTGTGGCTGTTGCTGTAAGTGAAACGAGCGGCACGGTCCGCATTTTTCAGAATGGTGAAGTCATTTTACGAATCGAGCCATTCCGTCGCGCTATGAAATGGAAAGACTTCGAATACGAGCCACCAAGTGGTGACTAGTGGACGGGCGTGGATATGAAGCCTCCTGATGGATTCTGCGGTCGCTTCGTCTCTGCGAAACAGTGTGGTTGCAGAAGGTACTTGCCACACACGTGATCCGGTCTTGCCTTGCATATGGTCGAAGTGGTCCACGGGGTGGTATGATCTTCGCATCGCGCCATGGCACAAAAACAATCTCAAAACGATGTCGATCTTTCGGGGCAGACGGTCTGGGTGATTGACCTCTTTTCTCGGGTCTATCAGCTCTTTCATGCCTTGCCTGAAATGAGTAGCCCCGAAGGGATGCCGGTCTCTGTCGTATTTGGTCTCACGCGTGATCTGATCGATATTACCGAAAAGAAAAAACCGAACTATTTGTTTTGTGGCTCTGATACACCAGAGCCAACGTTCCGTCATAAGCAATTCGAGGCCTACAAAGCAACGCGTTCGGAGATGCCTGCTGACCTTGTTCCGCAGTTGCCTCTTGTGAAGAAACTGCTTGAAGTGTTCGGTGTGCCGTGTCTTGAGCTTGCTGGCTACGAAGCCGATGATGTACTTGCAACACTTGCGGTGCAAACAGTTGCGGCTGGAGGTGAATGTACGCTCGTTACATCAGACAAAGACGCTCGTCAGCTTCTTGGGCCACATGTACGGCTTCTTAACTTACGCAACAATGCCTTTGTTGGTGAGGCTGAACTGCTGGCGGATTGGGGAATAAGGCCTGATCAGGTTGTTGATTATTTGTCACTTGTGGGCGATGCGGTTGATAATGTTCCTGGGATTCCTGGTATTGGTCCAAAAATCGCGTCCAGTCTTCTGCAGCAGTTTGGAACGCTAGAGGAAATTCTGTCTCGGTGCGACGAGGTCAAAGGTAAAAAACGTCAAGAGAACATAGCGTTGCACGGAGATACAGCAAGACAGGGCCGCAGTCTGATTCAGCTTGAACTGAATACGCCGATACAGATTTCATGGGAATCAGCTGTTGTTCAACGTCCAGATCCGGCGCCGCTCACTCAGTTCTTGCAAGAACTAGGCTTTAAGACGCTTGTGAAAAAAGTCCAGAGTCTTTCCGGCGGAAAGACGACTGTCGCGAAGCCGTCAAAGACGAGTGGTCAAGGACTCTTGGCGCTCGGTGATGGAAGCCAGGGTGAACATGCTCGCTACCCGGCGCCGGTGCTGCCCGCAAAGGATTCTGCAGTCACATCAGCTGTAAAGAAACTGCGAGAGAGCCTTTCGCCTGGTGGTTGTTTGATTGTGTCTGTAACTGAGTCTGCAGGACGGGGCCGAAGTAAAGCGGGAGAGCCTCCCGTGTGGCCAGAAGTGACAGGCCTTACTCTTCTGGCCCTCACGGATTCAGGTACTCAGGCGAGTGTCTGGTTTTCTGCAAAGCAGATCACATCCTCCGATGCGTTACAGAAGATATTGTCCGATCCTCGAGTTCCAAAAGTTGGCTATGACCTGAAACGACAAATAGTTGCCCTGTCGCGACTTGGTATTGACCTGGTTGGGCTGCAATTCGACCCGTTGATTGCAGGTCACCTTCTCGATGCAGGACAGCGGAATCAAGGGCTTTCTGATCTTCTTGACCGTTTTGCCGACGTGGATTCATCAGGCACTCAGGTTCAGGACGTACCTCAGACAGCAGAGCAGGCCGCCTCTTCTTGCCACAGTGTTGCATCACTGATTGAGGTGCTCTCGGAGGAAATTGAAACGGGTGGATTTGGCTCTCTCTTTTCTGACGTAGAGCTGCCGCTGGCTGTAGTGTTGTCTGGAATGGAGAGTCGGGGCGTTCGCGTTGACACGAAACTACTTTCTGGGTTGTCAGACGACTATACGTCAAAAATAAAGATACTTGAGAAAGAGTCGCATGAATTGGCCGGACATGCATTCTCACTTTCTTCACCGTTGCAAGTTCGGACGGTGCTGTTTGAGGAGCAGGGCCTTCCAGTTGTGAAGCGAACGAAGACGGGTCCAAGTACAGATGCAGAAGTGCTGGAAGAACTAGCGACTCTTCATGAGTTGCCAGCCAAACTTCTCCAGCATCGCAAGTACTCAAAGCTTAAAAGTACATATGTTGATGCACTTCCGTTTCTCGTTGATCCACGAACCAGCCGAATCCACACAACGTTTAATCAGACCGTTACGGCCACCGGAAGGCTCAGTTCAAGTGATCCAAATCTGCAAAACATTCCGATTCGAACTGCAGAAGGGCAGCAGATTCGGTCTGCTTTTCAGCCAGCAGAGGAGGGGTGGCACTTTCTTGCCGCGGATTATTCACAAATCGAACTGCGTATTCTCGCGCACCTTTCTGGTGACGCTGCAATGCTCGAAGCTTTTCGCAACAAAGAAGATATTCATACTCGAACAGCGGCTGCTGTCTTTGAGGTGGAAACAGAAGAAGTTACCTCTGAAATGCGTCGTACAGCGAAAGCTGTGAATTTCGGGATTCTCTACGGACAGTCAGCATTTGGGTTAGCGAAGTCACTCGGTATTTCTCAGCCTGAGGCAGCGGAATTCATCGCGTCATATTTTGAGAAGTTTGCTGGCGCGTCCAAGTTTATTGACGAGGTGCTTGATCGGTGTCGAGCTGAACGAGGCGTTGCGACGATGTTAGGAAGACGGCGGGCAATAGATGGTGTTCGTGATTACGAAGGACGTCGAGGTGCAGGAGGTGTCTTTGCGCTTTCCCTACCAGAACGGACCGCAGTGAATACTGTTGTGCAGGGTTCTGCCGCAGATCTCATTAAGCTGGCAATGCTGAAAGTAGCCCGTCGGCTCGTTAGTGACAAGTTGTCGTCATTTCTTGTGCTTCAAATTCATGATGAGTTGCTCTTTGAATATCCGCATGCTGAATCTGAGTCACTTCAGGCACTTGTTGTGCATGAAATGGGAAGTGCCATGGATCTTGAAGTGCCGCTGGAAGTTTCAGTACAGACTGGATCAACATGGGCTGATTGTGAAAAATAAAGGTCGTCTGAATGACTGTCGTTGGTCTTATTGGGAAAATTGGTGCAGGGAAAACAACAGTTTCCAATCTGTTGCGGAACCATGGTGCAGTGGTCATTGATGCTGATGCGTTGACGCACGATGCACTGAAGGATGAAAGTGTTCAGGAACAGGTTCGAGCTCGTTTTGGTACCAGTGTCTTCACGGGCAATGAGATTGATCGTTCACGCTTAGCAAAATACGTATTTGGCAATCAGCCAGAACAGAAAAACGCCCTAAAGGATTTGGAGGGCATAATTCATCCGAGGGTTCGGAGTGGTCTCGAAGAACGGCTGCGGGCGATTGCTCAGAGGGAAGTCGATCATGAAGCAGGAAGAACGGTTGTCGTGCTTGATGTGCCGTTGCTCGTACAGGCTGGGCTTCATAATCGTTGTGATCGCCTTATTTGGCTTAAGTGTGAGGATTCTGTGAGGCATCAGCGGTTAGCTGTCCGTGGGCTTTCTGCTGAACAGGTTGCTGCACGAGAAGAGGCATGGAGTCAAGGGTTTCCAGACGACTCGTTCTCTTTCCAAGCGGTTTCCACCGTGGATACATCAGGCGATATTGCCTATACTAAACAAGAGATTGAGAAGCTTTGGGAGAAACTCACGCACGGTTCACCCTAATCGGCATTCTCGATTCCCGCCTCCACTTCCTTCCTTTGGTTTGCCTTCAACAAACTGTATTGAGATCACCTGGCGTCAGGTTGAGTCCACTCGATAGATTAGCATTGTTGCGAAGCAAATCTCATTTCGAGAGCTGAAGATTGATGTCAGACAACGATCGCACCCCGAAAGATCTGCCAACTGACCCTGAAGATAGGCCACTATCCATTGCAGAGGAAATTGCGGCGGAGGTTGATGATGATGATCTGGAAGTACGTGAGCGGTATGACCTGCTCAAACAGACTGATACAAAGATTGCTGAATTACAAAAGCTCTCAATGGCAGAACTCATCGAGCTTGCTCGGTCTGAAAAGGTTGCTGAAATCGCAGGTGAGAAAAAGCATGATCTTATTTTTAAGATTCTAAAAGAACGAGTGAAGCTCAACGGGCTTATGTTTGGTGAGGGAACACTCGAGATTCTTCCAGACGGCTTTGGATTTCTACGAAGTCCTGACTACCACTACTTGGCATGCCCGGATGATATCTATGTATCACCAAGCCAGATTCGACGCTTTGGTCTTCGCAATGGCATGAGTGTGGCTGGTCAAATCCGCCCACCAAAAGAGAGTGAACGTTATTTTGCACTACTCCGTATTGAGGCAATTAATGGAGATGATCCTGTTCGACTTGCTAGTAACGTGTTCTTTGATGATCTCACGCCGCTTCATCCGGACAAAAGGATTCAGTTAGAAACCTCTGCCGAAGAGTTGTCGACAAGAATAGTTGACTTGGTCGTCCCGATTGGATTTGGCCAGAGGGGGCTTATCGTGAGTCCTCCGCGTGCCGGGAAAACTATTCTTATGCAGAAGATGGCAAAAGCAGTGCTGGCGAACTACCCAGAGGCGTTTGTGTTCATGCTCCTGATCGATGAACGGCCAGAGGAAGTCACCGACATGGAGCGTCAGGTGCAAGGGCCAGGGTGTGAGGTGATTAGTTCAACATTTGATGAAAATGCAAGTCGGCACGTTCAAGTAGCCGATATGGTAATCGAAAAGGCGAAGCGACTCGTTGAATGTGGCAAAGACGTCGTTATTTTTCTCGACTCCATCACGCGTCTTGCACGAGCTTGGAACTCTGAGGTTCCAAACTCGGGGAAAATTCTCTCTGGCGGTGTCGATGCCAACGCCTTGCAAAGGCCAAAGAGGTTTTTTGGGAGTGCCCGAAAAGTAGAGGAGGGCGGTTCGCTGACAATTGTTGCAACGGCCCTAGTTGATACGGGTAGTAAAATGGACGATGTCATTTTTGAAGAGTTCAAGGGGACCGGTAACCTGGAGATTGTTCTTGATCGTCGTTTGGTTGATAAGCGTGTGTACCCGGCAATTGATATCAATCGATCTGGCACACGTCGCGAAGAAATGCTCCTGAGTAGCGATGAATTTCGTCGAACAAGCGTGTTGCGAAGAGTACTCAGTGAAATGAATCCACCTGACGCAATGGAGTTGCTCATCAACCGTTTGTCAAAAACGAGCTCAAATCATGAGTTCTTACAGAGCTTGAAATCTTGAGGCAAATATGCGGGTTCCACCACAATCTGTTCCACATAGCGAAGCAGTTGCAGGCTGCAAAATACATGCATTACAAATGGCGTCGGCTCCGGGTAATGTACGCGTCGCCATTGCTGTGTCGAAATATAATGAGGCAATCACAGGCCGACTGGTAACCGGGGCGGTCGAGACTCTCAATGCCGCCGGTGTTTCATCTGAACGAATTGAAATAGCAGAAGTCCCAGGAGCTTTCGAGTTGCCGCTTGCTGCTCATGCTCTTGCCAGTAGAGGGCAGTTCGCAGCCGTGCTGTGCCTTGGTGCAGTTATTCGCGGTGAGACAACTCATGATCAACACATAAATACAGCCGTTGCCAACGGTGTGGAGAGTGTTGGTCGACAGTATGGAATCCCTGTTCTTTTCGGGTTGCTCACGTGTGAGACGCGAAGCCAAGCAGAGGCACGGGCTGGCGGTGATGTCGGTAACAAAGGCGATGAGTGTGCTCAGGCTGCGATTGCCATGATGAATCTCCTTGAAGATCTTCCTAAGAATTGATTCATCCTCTCCTAAGACTCCACTATACTTATCGTTTATACTTTCGATTCCCATTTAATTGTTCGGATTTCTTAACTATGTCGACCCGCCGCCGTGCCCGCGAAGTCTCTCTTCAGGTTCTGTATCAGTTTGATCTTAACCCTTCGGCTGCCTCAGTAGATTACAAGCCTTTTTTGTATGCGCGGCTTCAAAACTCGGCATCGGTTATTTTTTCGAAGGCACTTGTTGAAGGTGTTTCGCAGCATCAGCAGCAGATTGACGGTCTTCTTGATCAGCGGTCTGAACACTGGCGAGTAAGTCGAATGGCTTCAACAGACCGTGCCGTTTTAAGGCTGGCGGTGTTTGAGCTTGCCTGTTCTGACACGCCCGGCCCAGTTGTGGTTGATGAAGGTATTGAGCTTGCGCGTCGCTATGGTTCAGCCAATTCAGCTCCATTCGTGAGCGGAATACTCGGGCGTTGCCTCGACGATCGGGAAGAACTTCGAAAGTCATTACAAGAAGAAGCAAACCCAGCTGATGCCTAGGTCAGGTAATTCATTCCTCCTATTCTTTCACAATAAATAAGTAGTCATGGCATTATTTCGCTTTGGAAAATCTGCGTCCGAATCGTCATCAGGTGAAGAAGACCAGCCTGTTGCAGCCAAGCCTGGTGTTTTTGATCGTCTTCGGGCGGGTCTGTCAAAGACTGCACAGGTTCTCAATACAGACGTGCGAGACCTGCTGAAGCAGGAAGGACGACATGTCGATGCAGCATTTCTTGAGGAGCTTCGCGGTGCTTTGGTGCGGACTGACATGGGGCCTTCTGCAGCCGAATCCATTGTGAAGGATGTTGAGGAACGGCTGCGATCCCGAGTTGTTGACCCAGAGGTTGTGGTCGAATCGATTCGTCGAACGCTTTCTGAAAAGCTCGCAGGAACGACTGGAGACCTCATCAAGGCTTCATCCGGGCCAACGGTAATTCTGGTGACGGGTGTCAATGGTTCAGGAAAAACCACATCAATTGCGAAACTGACTCGACGGTTTACCGAGTCGGGTCTTCGTGTTGTTCTTGGAGCGGGTGATACGTTTCGTGCTGCTGCCGTCGAACAACTATCAATGTGGGCAGGTCGTTTAGGGGCAGACATTGTGCGTGGTGATTCTGGTTCTGATCCCGCCAGCATTGCCCATCGAGCAGTCGCACAGGCTATCGAAGGAAGCTTTGATATCTGCATTATTGACACGGCCGGCAGGCTCCAGAATCAATCGAACCTGATGCAGGAACTCGGGAAAATCCGTCGCGTGATAAGCAAACAGATTCCTGATGCACCCCATGAGGTGTTACTCGTTATTGATGCAACAGCTGGCCAGAATGCTCTCGCTCAAGCAGAGGGTTTCAAGGAGGCCGCCGGCTGCACCGGAATCGTTCTGGCGAAACTTGATGGGTCTGCCCGAGGTGGAGTGATTGTGCCTGTAGCTGAACGGTTTGAGTTGCCCGTCAAATTTGTGGGGCTCGGTGAATCAGCAGATGATCTTACGACGTTTGATCCTGAAGCATTTGTTGATGCGATGCTGGAAGGCGTCCTGAAACCTTAAGACCCTCTCTTCTTCTCTATTTTTACATACCGATCGTACCGGTTTGGAAAAGTGTACGGCTTTCGTTTGTGAAAATCAGATCTGTCACATTCTTGTGACGATTCTGAAACAGTGGGTTTATTAGCGTAATTTTTTTGGCGGAAAATTTTGCTTCTGACCTGCACGCCTAGCAGGTAGCAATGGATGCCACCTGAGTTTTGCACCTATGGATTTGGGGAGTTTGGAACATGCTTTTTCTGAAGTTTAAGCTGCCATTATGGGTAGCTGCTGGCTTGGTGACTTCAACGGTTGTTGGTGCAGAACCAACGATACCGTCACAAGTCGATACCAGCATTTATGATTCATTTGCACAGGCTGAAGGGCAGGCGCCCGTCACGCTGATGCCTCGTGCTGGCGTACCTGATGAGGACGTCTATCAGTATCGTGGAGCTGCACCACAAGAAGCAGCAATTGAAGAGGGAGCAACGCGTTACCTCGAAACAGACTTTTTATTAGACCGTGGAATCGAAACGTATGGTTTCGTTGAACTTGGTATTGGTGCCAATGCCTTGGGCTCCCCTTGGAATGGTCCAATCACGTTTAATGATCGTGCCTGGCAGGGGCAGATGAATCAGCTCTATCTGATCAACGAGCGGATTCTGAAAGACGAAGGAATCAGTTTGGGTGGTCGAATCGACCTGCTCTACGGTACTGACTTCCTTTACACCCAAGCTGCTGGGCTCGACGGATTTGCACCTGATGATTGGGCTACAAATCGTTACTATGGTTTGGCCATGCCACAGCTTTATGGTGAAGTCGGAAACCAAACGCTGAATGTGAAGTTTGGACATTTCTACACGCTGATTGGTTATGAAGTCGTACCGGCGATCGGTAACTTCTTCTACACGCATGCTTACACCATGCAATATGGCGAACCGTTTACCCATACTGGTGTACTTGCTACGTGGAATCCAAATGATCAGTTGTCCATCATCGCTGGTATCACCAACGGTTGGGATAACTGGGACGTTGGCTTGCCAACAAATCAGGCGAACCCTTCTGCCGGAAGCACGAGCAATGCATCGTTCCTTGGAGCTGTAACATTCTCCAGTTCTGATGGAACTCAGGCCCTTACCATTGCTAATGCAAGTGGCAATGAAGCCTCTGGGGCCGTGAATGCTGGTGGCCAAGATTTCATTGGTAACCGAACAGTCACCAGTGTTGTGTACACGAATGAGTTAACTGACAAGTTAACGTACGTGTACCAGAGTGACATTGGTTATCAGGCACATGCTAATACCGCTGTTCAGACTCAGGGTCAGCAGGCTGGTTCAGCGTACTGGTACGGTGTCAATAATTACGTGTTCTACAACTTCACAGATTACCTGATTGGTGGTTTTCGATTGGAGTGGTTCTCGGATGTGAATGGATACCGCGTCGGTACCGGTGGCTTCCGTGAAGGTGCTCTTGTCGGTAACCAAAACGGCTTTGCCGGTAACTTCTGGGAAGCAACGTGGGGTCTGAACTACCTCGTTGGCAACAACTTGGTCATTCGTCCAGAAGTACGGTATGACTGGTACAGCCGCAATCAGGGACAAGCAGGTGGTCCTGGCAACATGCCATACGGTCCGAACCTGAATAATAACGGTCAGTTTTATGGTGGTTGCGACATCATCTGGCAGTTCTAAGAGTCTAGCTTGAAGCTACCAGCCCCTCTCGGGGCTGGTAGCCCAGGCCAAAAAATCCTGTTTAGGCGAGGACGCTGCTCACTTCATGGTGAGTGGCGTTTTCGCATTTCACAGCCCCTGGACATCTTTGTGTCGCTTGAGTCCCTATCACCCGGAATCAAGTTATGTAGGTGTGAATTGAACTGCTGAGCGACCCCCGAGCACGATCTCAGTGCTCGGGGTTGCACCGTCAGGAAAATAAATTGCACAAAAACACCTTCTTTTTCCGAAGAATTACGGGTGACAATGGAAAATATTAGGCGCAGGCAATCTGGGCGATATAGGCTGATTGTCAGTTATTGCGGTCGCTGCTACCGTTGTAATCAGTTGCTCAAGGAAGGTCCTCGTGACCAGGGCGACGTTCGCCCGATGACACATTGGGTGAAATAGTATCACGGAGGAAATTGCCGATGACTTCTCGGATTAGGCGAGCCTTTGCTCGTATACGACGCGTTGCTTCGATCGCTGCCGTGACGGTGCTTGCTGTGCTGCTCGTAGGAGTGTCATCGCAGGCCTCTGAAGAGTGGCTCACCGATTACGATGAAGCACTTGCAGAATCAACTCGGACAGGCAAGCCAGTGTTCACGCTATTCACAGGAAGTGATTGGTGCCCCCACTGTCGAACACTTGAAGAACGTGTTTTTTCAACCTCTGAGTTTGAGTCATGGTCTGAAAAGCACGTTGTGCTTCTGATGATTGATCTTCCTGAATCTGGAATCAGTCCAGCTGTTCGTAGCGAGCGGTCCCGCATCTGTTTGAAGTACGGAGTGCGAACGTTTCCTTCTGTCTTGGTGCTGGATTCATTTGGTGAAAAAATTACGGAAGAAAAAGGGTACCGGGGAACACCAGCGTCCACATGGATCAAACGATTAGCCGCAAAGGTTCCTGCTCCTGAAGCAGTTGCTGATCTTGAAGAACCAATGCTGACCAGTCTCGGTGAAGCTGTTGATGAAGCTCGGGGAAAAAAACGTCCGATCTTGCTTGTGGTAAGTGGCAGCCGAGATAAGACAGCGATTATTCGATCAGCAACACTCGTCAACGATCCGGAATTTGGCGCACTTGCCGAGGAGAGCTTTGTGGTCGCTGCCATACCAGCCTCAACTGAAGACGGGCAACCGACGGATACTTCGTTAGAGCAATTACTTGGTGGCACCCTTGAGCCAGATGCTGTCGAGGTAATCGTAACAGAGGACGGCGAAACACCGGTGTTCATGGCCTCAGGAAGTCAGTCACCAAAACGAATTGTCAGTGGGCTGCGGCGGTTTCTTATCGCACGACAAGATGCCCGCCAGGCAGCTCCAACTCGCCGATAGTGCGACTGAACAGTACTTATGGAGATTTCGTGTCTGGCTCTTCAGCAAGACTGGAATCGCGAATCTGGAACCGCCCAGCCTCGGTATTGAGTTCGGTAATCAATGCCCGTAATTCATCAAGTGATGCATAAAATAGCGCGTTTGCAGCGGAGGACTCACCGGCTGCAGTCCGCAGGTTTTCCATGGCATCACGAATTTGCCCAGCACCCTGTGATTGTGCCTGCATGCCTTCATGAACTTGATCAAGTGAATTGCTGACTGCGGCAACAGGTTCGACGACACGTCCGAGACTGTTGCCGATTTCTGCAACTGTTAAGACACGACCACTGACCTCATTCCGAAAGCGGTCCATTTCCATTGTTCCACTTGAGACAGCTGCCTGCATCTCGCTGACAAGACGTTCGATGTCTTTTGTCGCCAAGGCTGTCTGGTCAGCAAGGCGACGAATTTCTTGAGCGACAATTCGAAAACCTCGGCCCGCTTCACCAGCTTTTTCTGCCTCAATAGTGGCATTCAGTGATAAAAGGTTTGTGTGTTCAGCGACTTTTGCAATTGTTGTGACGACAGTCGTAATACCTGCAGCTCGCTGGCTGATTGCGGATAGTTTGCGGGTGAAAGCATGCATGGATTCATCAAGTTGTTTCATGGACGTCGTCATGCGATCAACGCCAGTCTGGCCCTCATCGGCCACGAGCTGTGCCTCGCGTGCTGTTTCACGAACGTGGCTTGTGGCTTCGAGTAGTTCGTTGCTTGTCGCGGAAATCTGACTGACAGCAGCTGCAATCTCTGCGGTCGACCCGTCAAAACGACTGATGACATGCTCCTGCTGCCGAAGGGAAGCTGTGGTGTCGGCTTCTACTGCAGAGAGTCGGGCGCCAGCTGTTTGAATACGGCCGATGAGTTGACTGAGTGACGTGTTCATACCCGAAAAGGCTTGAAGCAATCGTCCAACCTCATTGTGGCCCGACTCGTGCGGCTGACTTGTTAAGTCACCAGAGGCGATAGCTTCTGCTACTGCAGCAGCTTGCCTGACAGGCATTGCAATCGAACGACCGAGCCAAACTCCAGCAAGAATGCCAGGGATGCCAATAGCGCAGGCAGCAATGAGACCTGCGAGAGACTGCTGCCAGATAACGCTCGAGGCTGTTTTTGTCGAGATCGTCACCAGAACTGCACCGCTGATAGAACCATCGGCGGTCTCTATTGGAGCGGCTACGTGATAACCATTGTTATCAAGGCGGCCGATTGGCAGTTGCTCTAAAATGCAGTCACACACAATGCCTCTGTCAGTATCAGAGAGTGCAGCCAGATTTTCTTCAGAATGATCTTTGGCAACGCTCCGAGTAACAAGAGGAGTCAGTTCTGATGACAGGATGGTAATTTCCTGGACATCACCACCAACGAGTTGGTCAAGAAGTCGTTGGAGCCCAAGGTTCTGATCGAGACGCTCAAGAAACGACGCCTCCATGCCAACCTGTACAATACGTGGTTTGTCGATGCCACTCACGCCAACGTACTTAAATATCTTTTCATCGGTTTCACGCTTTTGTGCTTCTTGGACAACGCTCTGTATTCCACCCTCAAGAAGTGGGTAAAACGCTGAGGCTTGAGGTTGTTCGGTTGGATCGGGAGAGAATGTGAAATCTTTGGCATCAGCGGTGTAAATGACAGTCTGTCCAGTCGAGTCTGTGGCAAGCAGTTCAATGCCAGCAGCTTCAGCTATTGGTTTGAGTTGCTCGCAGATGACTTCGTTTGATATGCCTGCGGCTTCACCAATTGCGACTAAGCTTGCAAGGAGTGAAGCCTGCGTTCGCATCTGCTTGCCCATTTCATCTTCAACTTGACGAGGGACTTCGGCGGCAAAGGCCGCTGCACTGGCCAAACTCGTTGCAATGCTGTTTCCTCCAACACGTACCTGTTCCAGAACGGCTTGGCGACTTGCCAGCGTCTCAACAACAGTTGTGACAGCAGCGACCAGCGTAATAAGAAGGGCCGCGATCAGGGCGATACGGGAACGAAGTGACATGGCTGGAAGTGCAGGGGATTCAAGAGATTGGCGAGGGGGCACATGCCCAGCAAAACACAAAAAGACAACCCTTAAGGCTAGCCCACCTTTTGTGACCATGCCAGTTGGTAAAGTCCAACACCCTGAGAAAGCCGAGTCATGTTGCCGGAATACGATGCGTCAGAACTGCTCGTTTGGCCGTGCAACCGTCACGACCGTTTCAGGCGACGGCGATGGGGTCGCGACGGTGGGATGCCGCAGAGTCATGTCACGAGGCTGTTGATACACATTAGCTAGCCAGCATCCGACGATAGGCAGCAGTGTGAAGAGCGGCGCCATGATCCACGGAAGCCATGGCGAAAGGGCATCCTGCTGTCTTTTGGGACTTCTTGGTATACGGTCCTTCACGACAAGGACGCGGCGATCACTCTGCATGGATTACCCTAAACGAGTACAGAACAACTCAACGACAGATTCCAGATCTGCCAGAAAGTGGATAAATAGCTGTTTCCGGCCCGTTATGACAACGGAGATTTCGTGTTTTTCGTAGTCATTGAGCGTGGGTAAGCTAGGGTAAAGTGGCCGAGGCGGGGCTCGAACCCGCACGGAGATTCCTCTCCACGGGATTTTAAGTCCCGTGCGTCTGCCAATTTCGCCACTCGGCCAAGTGTTTCAGGATACTAGCCGCTAATGGTACTTCACCGCAAATGGTGCCAACTTTACCCGCAGGTCTGGAATTCAACGCTGTCGCAGCGTACGGTCAGTTGCATCGAAAAGTGTCGAGTTTCTTCTAATTTCGTCGATCATACGACCAGTGTTCGCAAAGTATAGGTAGGGCGGTGACGTGACAGAGAACGAGTTCATAGTAATGCCAGGATTTGATGGATTTCTTGGAAGTCGAGCATCAATTGGGATGGATGTGGTGATCGTCGGCCTGGTTTTGCTGCTGCCAATTCTTTTCGTCAGTATTATGGCAGTGAAGCAAGGGCGGTACCGTCTGCACAAGTCATTGCAGATTTTCATTATGGCCGCACTCCTGGCTGCCATTGTCGTTTTTGAAATCGATATTCGTTTATTTAGTGACTGGCGAGTTCGTGCGACGCCAAGTCCGTACTGGCCAGTAGGTGTCGGCACTTCGCTAGCTGTGCACCTGGTGTTTGCAGTCTCGACTCTCGTGCTTCTTTTGTGGGTGTTGATCGAAGCGTTTTTGAGATTCCCCAAGCCACCGGCTCCAGGAAGTCACAGCAAGAGACATCGGCTCATGGCACGATTGGCGGCAATTGATCTGCTGATCACAACTGTGACAGGTGGTTTTTTCTACTGGCTGGCTTTTGTCGTGTAATTGCCTTGCTGACGAGTACATCGATGAGTCGGAGCCCAATCAAAGACTCCACCCCGGCTCGCTTATGTGGTGGCGGGTTTGTTGAGCCATCGACAAAGGCCAATGCCGCCAAAGTAGAGCGCAGCCAAAGGTGTCGCAAGAAGCAGCATGCTGTACGGATCTGCCGGTGTGAGTATCGCTGCAGCAATGAAGATTACGACAAACGCCATCCGCCATTGGCTTACGAATGTCTTTACTTCAACAATGCCAAGCCGATCAAGGAAGACCATGATCAAAGGGAGTTGAAAACCAAGGCCGAAACCAACCGGCAGAAACAAGACGAAACCAAGCCACTCACTGATTCGGGGATCGGGGTCGAGACCAAGCCATTCGTTAAATGCAAGAAGGTATGTGAGTACGAAGTCAAAAACAAAAAAGAACGCGAGAAGGACTCCGGCAATAAAGAGCCCAGTGCTCACTGGCAGGAAAAGATGCACGACGTTCTTTTCGTGCGGGTAGAGCCCCGCCGCAACGAAAGTCCATAATTGGTAAATGATCCAAGGCCCAGCAAGTACAAGCCCAACAAGAACAGATGCCTTGACGTAGATTCCAAATGCTTCCTGAGCGCTGAGTGTTGTAATGCTTACTCGACTGTCTCGGGCAAGTGGTTGCCAAAGAAGGACGGGGGCGAGGGATTCTATGTCAAACAGGTCGTTGTGTTCTGCTTCTGTCTGTGCCCCTGGCAGTCGATTTGGGTGGATTTCACGAAGATCAAAAGAGAGGTTGTATTGTTCGACTGCGTCCACGACTTCCGTTCGAGAATACGGAAGTCCACGCCCGCCGCTTCGGCGTGGCTTCCAGGCGTCAAAGGTCTCAATCGCGCGCTCGGTGTAATATTCACCCAACGCCTTGCGTAAAGGAGACTCGATAATGTGGATCACTGGTCTGGCAACAAAAAATCCGATGACAACGCCGCAGACCAGACCAATGGCGGCCCGAATGAGACATGATCGAAGTTCTTCAAGGTGCTCGCCAAATGTCATGGTCGAACTGTTAAAGAGATCGTCTTTGTCCGGAGTTATGGCGTTTTGTGTCATCATTCTTGCTGAAACGTACCCGTGACGGTCCTGAAACTCTATGCCTCGCTATGACCTGCTCTGAAGGACAGCAACAATCCAAGAGTAATCAGCCACTGTCGTCAGTGCTATGGCTGGCATTGTTTGCTGTGCAAGAGTGGCCATTTACCAGCCAAAACTGCCTTGCGACCCAAATATAAGTCTCAACGATTTCTTGCTCGTTGTGAAAAATAAAGGTAGTTTTAAAGACATCACCATATGACTTACACAAAGAGATAAAAATGCACTTTCTCAAGACTCTGTTCAACCGGTCTACCAACACCAACCGTCGTAGTCTGAGCAAGCGTTCAAAGACACTTTCACTGGAGTCTTTGGAACAACGCATCGCCCTGGATGCATCTGGGGTCAGGCCACAACTTGAAGCTGTTCGTGAAGTCTACATTGATGACTCACTTGTTGGCCCCACACCAATTGTATTTGGGAAGTCGGAATTGATTGGTCAGGACACCAAGAGCTTTGTCATTACAAGCGTTGCTGCCGGCTCAACTGTTGAGAAATGGGACGCAGCAGCCAATCAATGGCGTGACGTATCGACTCCGCCAACTTCCAGTAATCCAAGACAACTTTTACAGCTCCTGCAGAATCGAATTATTCAAAAAGATGATCAGATTCGTTGGATACCAAGGTCCACAGACGGGGTGACACAAAAAGCATTTGAAATCATTGGCTGGGACGATGGTTCAGAGACAACCGAACCAGAAGGCGTGAATGTTCCTGGTGCCGTGGAGAATCTGGAAATAGATATTGTTGGTGATGAAGTACAGGTGACATGGGATGCACCGACAACTGGTGCAACTGTGACGCACTATCGTATACACCAAAACCCAACAACGATCGTGCCATCAACCCAACGAAGCCATACCTTCACCAAGGCAGCAAGCCCAGCCTCCTATTCTGTAACCGTTACCGCCAATAGTGCGGAGAGTGCAGGTGAAGCAACAACGGTGACGGTGTCGACAGGTTCATATCAAAAAATTGACGGAACAGTTGTGGATCCAATTCTGGATACGTCGGGCAAAGTTTTGGATTACGACGGGCCGAATCTTCAGCCTTCAGTGAAAACGTTTATCGCGAACCTGACCGATGCGGACCTAACCGATGCAGACCTGACCGGTGTAGACCTGACCAACGCGAACCTGAACGGTGCGAACCTGAACGGGGCGGACTTGACCGGTGCGTCACTCTACAATGTCCAATCTGGCAGCATAACGGGAAGTCCTTCAAGCCTGCCTGCGTCGTGGAAACTCATTTATGGATACCTCATGGGTCCAGGTACGGCTTCAATCGGCGGCGCAAACCTGAACGGTGCGATCCTGACCGGGGCGGACTTGACGGGTGCAGACCTGTACTACGCAGACCTGACCGACGCAGTGCTAACCGACGCAGCCCTGACCGAAGTGAACCTGGCCGGCGCTGACCTAAACGGAGTTCGTTCTGGCGGCATAACATTCACTGGCACGACTCCTTCATTGCCTATCTTAGGGAATTGGAAACTCATCAGCGGATACCTGATTGGTTTTGGTGCGGACCTGACCAACGCGGACCTGACCGGCGCGGACCTGAGCGATGCAGAACTAGGGGAAGTCCGCTCTGGCGGCATTACATTCACCGGCACGGCTCCTCCATTGCCTCAGTCCTGGAAACTCATCAATGGATACCTCATTGGCCCGGGTGCCGATCTAACCAATGCGGATCTGACCGGCGCGGACCTGACCGGTGTGGACCTGGCCGGTGTGGACTTAAGTGGTGCGGAACTGACCGGTGCAACCATGACTGGAGTTTCCTCCGGTCAAATAACAGGTGCGCCCTTAAACCTCCCTGCAGGTTGGCAGCTTTTTGGTGGATACTTGATTGGTCCAGGTGCGGACTTGAGCCTTGCAGACCTGACCGGTGTAGACCTGGCCGGAGTTAAGTCCGGTGGCATAACAGCTACGGGCACGCCTCCTACATTGCCTACCGACTGGAAACTCATCAATGGATATCTGATTGGTCCAGGTGCGGATCTAACCAATGCGGATCTGACCAATGCGGATCTGACCGGTACGGATCTGACCGGTGCGAATCTAACTAGCGCGACCCTGACCGGTGTTACGTCCGGTGGCATAACAGCTACTGTCACGCCTCCTACATTGCCTACAAGCTGGAAACTCATCAATGGATATCTGATTGGTCCAGGTGCGGACCTGACCGGTGCGACCCTGACGTGGCCCGCGGACCTGAACCATGCCACCCTGACTGGTGCGAACCTGACCGGTGCGACCCTGACGGGGGGCCTGGGCCTGAACCATGCCACCCTGACCGGTGCGAATCTGACCGGTGCGAACCTAACAGAGGCGTTCCTGACCGATGCGACCCTGACCGATGCGACCCTGAGCGGTGCGACCCTGAGCGGTGCGTTTATGAGCGGTGCGACCCTGACCGGTGCGAACCTGACTGGTGCGATCCTGCACTATGCGACCCTGACCGATGTGACCTTAACCAATGTGATCCTGACCGGTGCGAACCTGACCGGTTCGGGCCTGGCCGGAGTTAAATCCGGTGGCATAACAGCTACGGGCACGCCTCCTACATTGCCTACCGACTGGAAACTCATCAATGGATACCTGATTGGTCCACAAGCGCAACTGACCGGCGCGCAACTGAGCGGCGAGGATCTGACCGATGCGGCCCTGCACTGGGCTATCCTGACCGATGCGAACCTGACCGGTGCGACCCTGACCGGTGCGATCCTGACTAACACGGACTTAAGCGGTGCAACGCTGGTTGGTGTGACTGGTGCCGCGAAATATAATTCGGCAACAATCCTTCCTGCGGGTTTTGATCCAGTAGCAGCAGGGTGGACGTTGGTTAGCTAGTTACCGTTTCCCCTTCCGCCAATCCCACGGTGCTATAGGGTTCGAGTCAGCCCACAGGCCAAACTTGTTTTCCTCGGCGTATCGTTCGGCGTTCTCTAGTTCTTCCGTCTTGTCGTAACGTCGATACCACCACGCTATCCCCATACGCACCATCATGGTATTGGTGGATTGGTCTCCATTCAAATGTAATCCGACGTCCTATTTCCGGCATCTACTTTCCATAGGGGTAGCGGGCCCGTTTTAGAAAATAGGGAACAGCCTGAAATCCGGCTATTTTTGAGATTAGCGGTTCGCTCCGGTGGTGTAAACGTTTCATTTGGAGCAAGAAACGGGAACAGAAACGGGGATAAAAAAACCGCTACTTCGTGATACCCAAAGCAGCAAGATTTTTAGGGGGCTTTCACTGGTCAACGATTTCGGCGTCAGGTTGTGTTGAGGCGAAATAGACACCAACAGTTACAAACCAAGTCGCCGCCAACAAGCAAACCAAAACAACACTTAGATTCATCGCCTCATCCTCCTGAGTTGGTGAATCCTAGGCAGGTACCATTTCAGCGACCAGTAACAGCAATCGGTGGTGGTGGCACTGCCATTGGTGGAAATCATGTTCGAATATGATTTCCTCATTTTGTTGGTGTCGCTTTCTGGCTAATTCGACTCCCAGACCTACCTTCAAGCGGTGATCGTTGGGCTGTCTCTGTGCGTATATCGGACAACGCCAGGACGCCCTGAACCGGCCACATTTGTCGCCGTAATATCCCTACGCAACTTGGCCCGTCCGTAGGTTTCTGACCAGCCTGCGGGCGGGCCTTTCTATGTACCGAACAAAACGCATTTTCGCCCGTAGTAATTACTACAAGCCACATCTGAACCCGTCAGCAGCATTCCCCCGACAGCCTGCTGACGGGTTTTTCTATACGCAACGGCCTGTTGCAGCAGTTTGATAAACTGCACCCATGCAAGACGATCCACCTGTCACGCCACCAAATTCAAACAGAAGAAAACTCATAGTGTTTTCTCTCAGGCTGCTAGCGTTACTGTTGGTGGCCTGGATCCTTTTTAATCTCAGAGGGTAAACTGCATCGATGCAAGACGATGCACCAGATCCTGATGACGATGACCTGAGCGACATGCTGGACGACGCACCCACCACACCCACCAGATATGTACGGGGACGAATGAT
>WLWF01001403.1_pt1 | contig 19816 bp, 9 predicted proteins | sample 6718331 | NCBI WGS metagenome assembly WLWF01 (sample SAMN12718692, study PRJNA515312) | sponge metagenome | isolation source: marine sponge | host: Mycale hentscheli | place: New Zealand: South Island, Marlborough, Capsize Point | collected 2003-05-01
AACTTAAAGCTATCAATGAATCTATAAATGATGAGCTTTAATGAACTACAAATCTATTTACGCAACCTTCTTCTTGCGCGTCTTTGAGTGAGCCTTCTGCGTGTAGCAGTTCGCGGTCTTATTCTTGCGGGTAAAGAATTTGGGTTCGGAGTTTCTTTTTCAAACTCCTTAGCAAGCTCTGGCTTGTTTATGTGCATCCATCTGCGCTGTGCTTTACTCAAAAATGGCATCGTCTATGTCTTTAAATATATCATCAATAGGTTTTTGTATTGCTTTCATAGCGGCGTCAATATCGTCAAAAGATTTTTGAGCACCTTCACTTAATGGTATAGCGTCTCCACCTTGACTTACAGGTTTAAAAGTAGATGTATTTTTATCCGGCCTATAATAAGGACTCACCCCTAAAATATCAAAAACTTCTTCTTCATCTAATTCTAAATCTTTAAAGTAATTATACAAACCAACAAGAGGGTCTATTCTAGCACCAATAGCTATTTCAAATATAGGTTTTAGTAAATCTATACTCAAACCTTTCTTTTTAATTTGTTTCCCAATATCTTCTCCTATTTCTAAGTAAGGGTTAGTAACGGTGGTAGGTTTAAAACCTGCTCCACTTGCATAGGTTGTTAACGCTTCTACACCAGCCCCAATAAAAGGTATTCCGTAAAGCAAGTTTAAAGGAGACAACAGTGTTCTTTTTACTAACTCTCTTCTATCCTCATCATTACCAAAAGCTTTTGAAAAATTAGATGTAAATGTAAAAAGAGCATTTGCTAATATTAAGTTAGTTGCCAAAGCTCTTGTGTCTTTAGCTCTAGGTCTTTTGCCTGCTTTTATATTTTTCATAATACCTGCTGTCGCTACTACCGATTTATTTTGCATCAAGTAAATAGAACTTAAAAACATTGTAATTGTTTTCAATATACTGCTCGTTGTCATTTGAAGTGTAACTTTGTCTGTAGCTCTTCTTGATTGCTGTGTTGCGTTATAATCATTAAAAACTTTAACTGCTTCTTTTTTACTCATTCCTCTTTTAATATTTCTATTATACTGAGCTTTATAACCTGTAATACCTAACACATCTCCAAAAGTAGTTGGATATGCAGCAGCTGTTTGAAACTTATTGAATATACTTTGAGCCTGTTTTTTAGTTTTTAAGGCCATTCTTCCACCAGATTCAAGACCATATAGGTCTCCCTCTAAACCTTTTGCGTATCTATCTCTAAAGCTAGCAGATAACTCTTTCATTTCGTCTATCTCTTTTCCCATTCGAGGAATCATTTTAGCTACATCGACAAAAAACATTACATTATCTATAGCGGATTGCATTGGAGTTCTTGCGCCTGTGCCTTCTGTAAATCTGTAATTTTCTAAAGCATTGACAAAAGAAGTAGCTTGCTTAGGTATCTGTACGGCTTTAAATGATAAAGCAAATCCCATGAATTTATTTGCTAACAAATCAAATTGAGGAACATCTCCTAGTGGCCCATACTCAGGGTTTATACTATTGTTAATCATTTGTTTGTAAAGCTGACTCATTCCCACTTGCGATAAAAGCTCATTCATTCCAGGGATTTTTAAAATAGTTTGAAGTCTTTTAACTTGAGCAGCATAAGCTTTATACTTTTCCATTTCATCGATATGATTCTCTAGTGTAGTGGTAAAAGTTAAACCAAATGATGTATCTACTTTTGCATCTGGATTATATTCATCTCTGATTCTAAAAGCAGATGGACTCATTTCTGCAAAAATAGTTTGAAAAGCAGGACCATCTGGCCCGCTCAGTAATTTTATATCAGCTGGTTTGCTTGATAAAGTTTTTGTTGGAAAATAATTTTGTATTTGCGGCAAGTCAATATTATTAAACTTAGAATACACATCATTAATACTTTCATAGTAATCTGTACTTAAATACTCCACAGTTTTATCTATAAATTCAATAACTTTTGAGCCAAGCTCATCTTCTATTTGAGTCATTACTTTATCTGTGAACCCTTGGTTTTGTAATTTTTTTCTTTGAAAATCATTCTTGCTTAACGCATATATACGAGCTAAATTATCGGAGGTATAAGTAGTTTTTTTTCCATCTATTAAAAATTTATTTTCATTGTAACCTATTAACTTTAATATATCACCATAATTATTTATTCCTTCAATAGATGAAGCTATTTGATTTAATTTATCTTTTTGATTATATATACCTCTAAATTTATTCTCATCAGCTACATTTGTTATATCATAAAAGTTTCTATAAAAGAAACCTTCACCAGCTCCTTCGCCCCTAGCTGCATCACCATACCTGTCTAATATTTTAGATAACGTTCCAAGCGTGGCAAGATTACCTCTTAATGTTTTTAATAGTTTTATCCCCCCTGATGATTCTAAATTTAAAGAATTTGTAAAGTTTTTAACTCTTCCAATAAATCCTGATTGTACATTATCATCATATATATTTCTTTGATTTTGTTCCAGTTCAGGTGCGTCAAAAGGAGTGCCGTCCTCTTTGAATAACCATGGAAAATCAATTGATATTTGACTATCAAACTGAGTTTTTAAAACATCAAACATTGCTTTTTCCGCTTCTCTTTTTGCAGCAAGCTCTGCTATAGAACGACTTCTTTCTTCTATTAATTGATTGTATATATCTTGAACTTCTTCTAATGGTTTACTTAGTATGTCTCCAACTAAATTATAAGCATAAAATCTATTAAGTAATCTTTTTTGAGTAGTAGTTAGCTTATCCGGGTTAGTATCCTGCAAGTCAAGAGCTTCATCAATTAGCGCTTGGTCTGAAAGTGATTGAGTAATTTCAATAAAATCATTGATTGCATTTTTTCCTGTAATAGCTCTCATCATTTCATTGACAGCTTGGAAAAACATTTTACCAGCAGCCGACAAGTCTCCTCCTTTTATTTTATTAGAATCTGATTTTTTTATTTTAGCTTTTTTGGCAGCTAAAGTTTTTATTTTTTTTATTACTGATAGCTTTTGTCTGTCTCTTTGTTGTTCAATTTGCTGTATGACTTTTTCTGCTACTGCTGGTAAATCTTCTTTAGCTGTAACTTTATTAATAGAAGAAACAAACCCTGTGATATCTGTATTTTCTGGTAAAGATTTTTTAATAAATCTATTTAGTCTATTTTGTGCTTGGTTTAAATCTTTAATACCTTTTTTGTATTGAGCTATTTCCTTTTTTATTTGATTGATTTCATTCTGAATAATCCTGTTAGCTCTTGTACCTATACTCTTATCTAAACCTATTTGTAATTGTTGTTGGTCAATTTCTGATAAGGCTTGAAATGTAGTATTACCTTTTAAAAGCTCTAAAGCTTTTTCTCTTATTTGAGCTTGAGTTCTATCCGCCTCTTTAACAAAAGCATCTAAATCATTTTGGACAGCATCGAATATAGGTTGCCCTACATTAATCCCACCTTCTATGTTTCTAAATGCAGCGGGTGTATCAATCTTAGATTCTAAAGCCGGCTTTATATCTCGTACTCTAAAACCTCTACCTTGTAATACTTTTTGTATTTCTATATCTGAAAACCCTTTGTCTCTTCCTATTGTAATAGTTTCTTGTATGCCTGCCGCAGGGTCATTAATAGTTTCGATAAGGTCTTGTACTTGTTCGGGTGAAGCTTCAGCGGTTTCTTCAACAATAGTTTCAGTTGGTGTTTCCCCTAATCTGTCTAGCGCTTGCTCGACCTTCTGATAAATGCCTGTCCCTTCAAGCTGTTGTTGAATGGAACTTTCTCGAAGAGATTGTAAAACGTTGAGCCTGGTTTGTTCACCGATGTACCTGGAGTTAACTGCTCGTTTTTCTTTGGCTTCATATTTAATTTGTTTTTCATTTAGTAGTTTTATTAGTGCGTCAAGTTTATTACCAAACTCAGCATTAGTTCCTGAGTCTAAGTCTAACAAAGATAAGGAATTATTCGCTTGATTCAAAGTAAAGTCTGTAATCCCAGCAGCCTTAAGGGCTTCCAAGGTTTGAGGTATGTCATTTACTGTCAATAAATATTCTTCAGCATTACGAGTAGCATCCGCTTCTTCTACATAATCTGCAGCTATGGTAGACTCTTGTGTTTCTGGAGCAAGAGCACCTAATATGCTCGCTATTTGGTCTGCCTGGTCTCTAGTAACATCGCTTCCTAAGTTTACTACATTAGATATCTCTACTATCTCCACACCATCGTCGTTTTTATAGCCGCCAATTGCTTCGTCAATAACACCTTGAGTTTCATAAAGATTTAATACATCATTAATAGTTTCTATTTGTTGTTTGTATTCGGGTTGTTGCCTTAAATTTACAGCGTCTTCCACTGTTTCAATTGTTGTAGCAAAGAGAGGAGCTACGTTTATTCTTGGAGTGTCGAGCGCGACACTCTCATCCTTAACAGCAACTTCTTCAGCAGCTTGTTCTGTTGTTGTTATTGGTTCAGCTTGCAGCCCTATGTCTTGAAGCTCTTGCTTAATAACATTTATTCTTTCAATATCTTTAGCTACTAAATTAACATCCTTCCCGGCTACATAATTTTCAAGTTCTAATTTTTCTAACAACAAACTTGCTGCTTGTTGTTGCTGCTCTGAATTTAAATTTTCAGTAGGTATTTGATTAAATATGCCTTGAGCTACATCAAAGTTTTCTTTTATTTGCTCGGCCTCTCTTTTTGATATTTCATTTCTTTTAAGCTGTCCATCTATTGTTGCTTCTAAAAATTGTTTTGAGTAATTAGAGTTTACTATAGGCAATTGGTCAATTTCTATTGTCATGTTGCCTTTTTCTTTATTAAAAGGTTCTATGATGTCTTCATATTTACTTTCTGCTACGGTGTTATTTAACTGATTTTTAGCTCTTGATTGAGCTATTTTTGCTAAGCCTGGCCCAACCGAAGATAAAGGACCACCAACAAAACCTCCTATGGCAAAAGCATCTAGGTATCTCATAAAAGCGTTTTCAAAAGAGTCAGCCTCTCCTAGTATTATAGAATCCAAAACATCTTCATTTAGTTCTGCAGCTATTTCTGATGCACCCTCAAATCCAAACCCTCTTGCAAATTCTTTACCAACATCTGTTAATTTTAAAAGCACCGCCTCTTTACCACCTGATTTATATAAATCTTGAAATACTTTAAATCCTCTATTCGCTAATCCTTTTGTAACAAGCTCTAATATTCCCTCTCCTATACCTGTTCCTGTGGCATTTAAAACTGTTTTCAAATTTAAATCATATCCCTCATCTTGAGACCTTTTAAGTTTACCTGATGCAGCGGCACCACCTAATGCTGCAAAACCACCTGGTGTTACAGCTAATGCAACCTGTGGTATTGAACCAATTACCTCATTAATAAGCCTTGTTGTCCCTTGAATAATGCGTGGAGAAAAAATATCTTCAACTATTCCTGTATCATATTCTGTTACTGCTGCTCTTAACTCATCGGCTCTTTCCATTAATCTTCCTGTTGTTTCTGGAGAAATGGCTGCACTCGAAACACTTAAAGGTCTGCCTGGCAAAGAACTTATAACTTTAGGAGACATTAATGAAGAAGTAAATTTTCTTCTGTCATCTGGACTCATTTTATTTACCTCGTCAGCCAAATCTGGATTTAGAAGGGGAGCAAATGTTCCAAATATACTCTGACCTAAATAAGTTCCTATGTCACCTATTCCTCCAACCGTTCTTAAAAAATTAGATTTAAAAATTTTTGCTAAATCTCCTTTGGGCTTTTCGGTTTGTTTTGTTTCAGTCTCCGTAGTTGTTTGACCGAATCTGTCTTCACTTAATTTTTTACCTCTAGTTAATATGTCTTGACGAAGTGAATCATTTTTAATTATTAAGTTTTGTAAATCTGTTTCGTCTTGTACAGTTCTATCTTCTTTTTTATCAAGCTCTTGTATTTCTAATTGTGTGTTTTTGTATATATCAAATGTAGCATCTATGCTGTCGCTTTCTTTTCTAAATACTTCATCGTTGGAGTCAATGCCCGTAGAAGAAACCGGTAAACCATCTTCCAATTCGGATACCATACCTGCCTCTTGAATTTTTTTTTTTGAAGAATACTTTTCTGTAAAAGATTCTTTATCAAAAGAGTATAAATCTTTTTCTTTTACAGCGTTAAACACCCTATCAACATATTCTGAGTTGGCAAAATCCACTTCAAAATCCTCAAAAGATTTTGAAATTAAATCTTCTTGAACTAAAGCGTTATATAGTTTTTGTAGTTCTTCCATATTAATCTAAAAGTTTTGAGCCTTGTGGCTGAGATGCTCTTAATGTTATATCAGTAACTAAAGTTTTTAAAGGTTTGAATTGATACATTTTAAGAACTACATCATTAAGTAACTCCTGGTCTGACTTGAGCGTACCGTCTGATTTTCTCAGGCTTACTTTTTGAGTATCATCTCCAAATTGTATACTGATAGCCCCTCTTCCTGTTAAATTATTTCCTACATTACCTTGCGTATTAAATGTAAAACCAAATGTTTCACCTACATTATTTAAAAAATTAATTGCACGCTTTTTATAATTACCTGTTTCTCCTTCTTTTAAGTTTGTAAAATCTACAAAAGTTGTAACCTGCTCTAACACATTACCTAAAGTATTTTCATCAACACCTGAATCTTCGATATACTTAGTAAATTGAACTTGCTCTTCGGGTGTAAGAACTTGATTGATATACTCCGGAGGTATTTTATCTTTGTTTCTTGCAACAAAATCAAACTTTCTAATTAGATTAGTCTGTATTTCTTGTGGTGTCGGCTCATCTTCTGCCTTTGGTTCTCTCCTATCAATGTTAAGAGCGTTCATTAGCTTTTGCTTTACATGGTCAAACGCTGCTTTTTTTTGTGTTTCTGAAATTTCAAATTGGTTTGTGTCTTGATTAAAAAACAATTTAGTTTCATCATCTGTTTTATCTGTAACAATACTATAGTTTAAGCTGTCGGCTAACACGCTTTCAAGTTCAAACCCCTCATCTATTAAAGCAGATATCTCTGTATCCAGCCCTTTCATTAACTCATCATTGTTTACAATCTCTTCATATAACATTCCTTGATACTTAAGGCTGTTACCTTCACTGTCTTGTAAAAATTTAGTTCCTAAACCTTTAGCTATATTGCCTACTTCTGTGTCAATGTTATATTTATCTCTGGTAAATTTAGAAAAGTATCCAAGTTGAGATACATCTAAAGTTTTTCCAGTAGGATTACCATCTTCTCCAAGCTCTGATATAATTACCTCTCCAGTCTTTGGGTCTACATCTAAAGAGACAGAACCAAAGTCTGTGTAATCTTGTGTAAGCTCGTGCATAAATACCTCAATCTGAGATGCTGTTCCGTCTTGAGCACGCTTTGCATAGTTATCAAAATTTGTATTGAATGATTCTACTGCTTCAAATAATAATTCTGTACCAGACTTAGCATTGTTTTCCCACGCATTATAAGCCTTGAGGTCTTTATTTTTTGCTTTAAAGTCATCTAAATTAGTTAGAGAATATTCACGGAGTTGGTCAGCAAACCCTGACATAATTCTATTAAGAGCTGTGTTTTGACCCACAGGTTTATTAAGAAGGGTTTTTGTAAACTCTGTTCTTTTGTCGAGTATATCTTTTTTTGTAGCTAGTCTTTGTTCTTCCTGCGTTTTTAATTGGTCCGTAAATTTTTTACTTACCGCTGACCAATCTACTGCTAAAGGTTCACTATCTCTTACGTATCCGTATCCTGTTGGCATAATTTATATTTTATCTACCAGTAATTGGTATTGTCTTCTCGTCATCAGCAGCTACTACCTCTTCTTCTTCATCATCAAATATATCTTTCTTTCCAAGCCCTGCAGCTAATTGACTTAATAAATCAATACCCCCCATACGTGATGCAGCCTCTTGTCTACGCTCGTCAGCAGCCATACCTTGAAGTCCAGCTAACTGTCCAAGCTCTAACTCAGCAGCGGCTACGTCTGATTGCTGACCACCAATTGCCTGCCTTAATTGTAAGTCTGCTAGTCTGTCATCATAAGTAGCTCCAGCTTTTTGCTGAGCTTCTTGCAACGCCATAAGTGCTCTACCCCCTTGGGCTAAACCTCTTTGACTTCCTTCAGCTACTCTTTGTATATAATCTCCACCTAGTTGTCTTGTTGAATCAAGACTCATTTCTAACCCACGTGTTGGTACGGATAAACCTGCAAATCGTTCTGTATTTAATCTGGCTTCTGCACTAGAAAATATATTATCCATTGAAGCTTTATATTCATTTTGTAACCCTTGCGATTTTCTTGACTGTCCAAAACTAAATGCTGCTGGTAAACCTTTAGTAAGTAAGTTTTGACCTAGTTGAGATGTAGCTAATTTACCAGCACCTTTTAAAATAGCTTTAGGTGCTGTCTTTAATAATTGACCTGCTATTGTTTTTCCTGCTGCACCTGCAGCTGTGGCTACTTTAGGTAAAAGAGCTGGAATAGCAGTTTTTGCTATAAATGTTCCCGCTGCTGCGAGTGCTGAACCTATTGGCATATTATAATTTTTTTATCATTTCATTACAGTTTACATCTCCTTGAACATAACCCCAGTCTTCATAGGTTTTCATAAGGTTCTCATTCTTAAGGATGGCGTAAACAAATTTACTTCCTTGTTCTTGACAGATACTTGTTAAAACGCCTATCAAGTATTCTACTGATTCGTGTCTTAACTTTTTATCTACATTTTTATCCGAGACAATCCATTCGACCCACGATACTTTAGAGTTGGTAAAATACACAAAGCCAGCGCAAATAGGCTGTTCATTATGCAAAACCATTACTCCACCTTCTCCATCTTCTGGTAAAAATTCTTTTGGTGGTGGAGTCCAACCCCAATCTTTCCACCAATTTACCAAAACTTCCTCATAATCTGAAGGATTTAATTTAATTATATTAAAGTCCATGCTAGACAAAGATACTAATTTTTAAGGATAACTTTTCATTGCTTCTGCCTCAACAGCAAAGAGCTCAGTAGATGTGGTGTTTTCATTTGTTAATGTAAATGTTAGTTGATGGCCTAACATACCATGTGTTTCAGCTTCCATGTTTTTAATATACAGAATGTAAGGTTGTGCTTCACTTATAATTGTGCTTCCTGTAACAGAAGTATTCACTAATATTCTATTAATTCCACTTCTTAAGTTAACCTCTATGTTTGTAATCGTACCACTTAAACTAACTGTAGTATACGCACCTTCCGAAAAATAAATATAATCTCCAATACTTACTATACTACCTACAGAGACTAAAGGAGAGACTGAAAAATTAATTGTTAATACATTATTGCTCTGTGACCAATTCAAAGCTTTACCTATACCATTAGCAGACCTTAAAGCATATTCATCTGCAGCTGCAGGAACTGTTCCTGTCTTTCTTAAATATGCAAAGTAAGCTCCTTCTTTTTTCTCAAACCAAGTCGAGTCTACAAATCCATCATTTTGTATATCAGTTTGTAGAGTAGCTGTCCAAGGTGAATCAGATTCTAAGTTTAATGTTTTAAAAACTTTATTCTCTAAAGGGTTTTGATTGAACACACTTGTTATTTGTGAATTATATTGTTGTCCATAATAATTATTTCTAAGCTCATTAGTATTATGCTTATATAAATTACCGCCTTTAAATGAATATAAATAGTTATTCATTCCTAACATCATGTCTGGAACATAAGAATAAAAAGATGGCCATCCTTGAACTCCTTCACTATAAGTTAAAGTATATTGTGTAAGCACTGGCGATGGCACAGGCGGTACAACACTTGGAATTGGTGATGGTACAGGAGTTGGTGTTGGTGGTGTAGGAGAAGGACCAGTACAAGTAGTAGAGTTAAAAATTAAATTGTTTTCACCACCCATATATCCGTGATAAAAACACTCATAACTCATAATAAATGGACCACCAATAACAGTCAATGTTACATCTCCCCAGTAATAAGTATAAGGGTTTCCATCTAATCCATTTTTTACACCCACAGATGTGGTACCGGTATAAGTAAAAACATTAGTAAGATTAAAATTTTGAAATGCAATTGGATGCGCAACAGGCACATTCTTTAATATATAAGTACCTACTGTAACACCATACGTACCGTAATTACTTCCAAAAACATATTTATTACCACCGCTAATATTTTGCATTGTAACTTCTTGCGAAGCAGTTAAACAATATTCAGGTATAGGTTGAGTAGAAGGGGTTGGTGGTGTGGGTGGTGTTGGCGTAACAGGAGTTGGTGTTGGTGCAGGAGATGGTGCAGGATTTACCGTACCACAAGCACTAGTACAAGATACAGTAGTATTTACTGTTTCTCCCGAAGTAGAGTTTTTTCTTATACCCCCGCTTGCGGCTGTTATATCAATACAAGGCGATGATATTTCCCCTTCAAGTAATATAATTCTTTGCTTTGTGCCATCACAACAAGTTACAGTCCAATTACATTCCCCTCCAATTGCTCCTATAGGGCACGACAAGCTATAAGTTACACAAGACATAAATTTATTTTAATATACAAATTTACGAATTTAAAAGTTATGTTTAGTTTTTAATCCATTCTCGTACGAGATTATAAAATGGTGTATGAGGATATGATGTAACATCGTGATTTGGAAAGGTAGCTTTGTTAAACACTTTATCCACACTATAGTGAACAAAGTAATGATTGGAAGGGTTATACTCATTATAAGATGGGATATAAGTGTTGTCCTGACTAATCATTTTGATTTTATGATTGTGACAAACTATAGAAAATGCAGTCATACACGACCACCATTTCCACATAGGGTCACAGTCAGACTCTATAATTTTTTCCGATATATCAATTACATCATCTATAATCAACTTTAAGGTTTTGTTTTTTATAAAGATAGGAATGAAACCACCATTCATATATCCTTCTTCATTGTGGTGTAAGTATGGCTGAATCTTGTAGTAATTTTTTTTTGATGGATTCGCAATAAACATGTGCCAGTCTTCGTAGCCATCATAACAAATAACATTGTCATCTCCAGGCATTACATTATCATATTTTTTAAGAGACACTACATCCATATCAGATAAGACAATGGTGTCGTCATCATTAAAATTTTTTAACAAAGGTTTTACTGCAGCAAATACATTTATTACTACACAATTATCATTTTTACTTTTAACATAATTCCATATAGAAGGAACCATATAATAAGGAAGACCATGTAGATTCCAATCTACATCATTAAAACTTTTATCTTTTAACGTATTGTGTTTTACAATAGTTAGCATACTGTTTTGATAAGCTTGGTCACCGTATACATTTTTTTGGCCAAACGCCCACAGATTAGCCATCCACTTATATCTGTCTTCTACAATTGCTGTTGGTATAAATCGTAACATAATTAAAAATTTAATCCAGCTTGAGCTGGTTCTGGGTATTCATGCCTAAGACCCAATGTGTTTTTTATTAAAGTTTTTGAAACATCTTTAATTGAAATAGGAAAAGATATTTGACATTGTAAATGATTGTCATTTAACAAGCTATCATTAAAGCTTTTTAAAATTAATTCAAAATCTTTGTGTTGTGTATCATACAACATTAAGCCAGTCAAAAACATATCTACATTGTGACCTTCGTATTTTTTTACACTAGTAAGTATTCTGCTCATATCTACTGAATATCTTTTAAAACACATAGAGTTAAAAAATTCTTTATATACATCTGCATTGTTTTTAAAAGCTAAAAGAGGATACCCTTCAATTAAAGATATTAATTTATCTACATGCTCTTGCATAATCATCCACTTGTGGTCTATGTATAAAATATATTCTGCTTCAGGTTTTAAAAATTTTAGCGTTTTTACTAGCTTAGATTGCCTGCTAGCTTCAACTAAATTATTAGTGTGCTCTTCTTGAACAAAATAAACATTCCATCCTTGTTTAACAATTTGATTAGTTTGTTCTTTGTTTTTACTTGTAGTTACAACGTAAGAGTTTTCGCAATCAGTGTAATGAACTTTTTCAAAATTTCCAAACAGTCCTGTAACAACAGCTACCTTCTTCATTAATAACCTTCTAATTGATAATGAACATAAAAGTTTCTAAAAAACTCACCACCAAAAGGTTCCTTTCTTCCATGCTCACATATTGCGGATTCGTATAATATCATATCTCCTGGCTTAGCATATACTTTATACCACTCTTTGTCGTGACCTTGTATATCTAATGGCCAGTCATCTGCATATTTTTTATTCTGACATCCACACGTTAAATCTTTATCAACTATTATGATAGAAGAAATATGATGCGTGTCTACTCTATCTGTGTGTTCTTTAAGTGTAGCTCCTTTTTTGTAGGACCTTATCCCATAAATGTAATTGGGTATTAATTTATGATTACAAAACTCTTCATGTATAGGCTTAAGCTCTTGATGAATAATACTTTTTATCGTAGGTAGCCATCCAAAATCCATAATAGTGCTTTCTCCCGGAATCCAATTCTCTTTATCTTCAAAATTCTCTTCTATTTCTTTTTGTTTTAAAAGCTCATAGCTTTCCCTTATTAAAGACCAAGCTCTGTCTGGACATTTTGTTAATTTAAAACCATTAGACGTAAGGATTGGTATCTTAGATGATTGTTCAAGAGGAATGGTTTCGTTTACTTTTACTATTTTACTTTCATTAGTAGGCTGTTCTATTATTACTTCTTTAGAATCTTCATACTGTTGTGCATCTCCGGCTCCGTCCCATTTGTTTTCTCTCCACCAAGATGTAACAATATATTTTTTACCAGACGTGACCGGGACTCCTTCGTGTAAGGTCTCTGGCAAAACTTTATTATCTTTCATGTTTTCCCACCACAAAGCTTTTCCTACTTCAGCTGTAATTTTTTTATTTAAACTAGGGAAATTTGTTTCACCTCCATCAAAATCAGCATTTAAATATATCATCAATGTATGGGTTCTGTTACCAGAAGATTTACAGTGCATATCGTAAGCCTTTCCAGTAAAAAAATCATTATGTGGTTTAAAGTATTGACCAGGCTCATAGAGTTGTCCTTGAAGTGCCTCACCTTTTTCTAAAGATAAATTAAGGTGTTGACTAATTCTTTTATGAATACTATTAACAATAACATTGTTAGTGTCTAAATTACTAGTGCTGGAAGTTCTGTGGTCTGTTATGTCTGAGCGGTCAGTTCCCGCAACGACTACCGAAGAGCGACTATGATTTGCGTCTATCAGTTTTATTATCTCCTTACACTCATCAGGTGTAATGAAGTTTTGTATTTCTTGCATTTGATTTGATTAAATTTATATAAAGGTATTAAAATTATTGTTGCTGACAAATTTCACAAGAACTGAATGATGAGCCGCTCCAGTACCTAGAATAAGAATTGTCAGATATATATAATGGAGCACCATAAGCAGAACTACAACTTGAGTTAGTTCCGTAATAAACTGTAGCTTGACATAAAGAGCTGTTGTTAAAATAATGTGTTTCTCTTCTAGCTGAATTACAAGCATTTTGTGCGCTGCTTATATCAACTCCTATATTATTAATTCCAAAACAAGTAGGTGATGGTGGAGGTGTAGGAGAAGGCGTTGGTGTACTTCCTTCACATAAAGAACATGAATTAAAAGCATCATAATTTTGATAGTCAGCACCACTACTTCCTCCAAGAGTTGAATATTCATAACAGACACCTGATATCTTCAATACATTAGGGAACGTAGTACCAAATGCCCCGCTTACATAAGCAACAACATCATTACCATCACAAATTAAATATTGCGCATAAACTGTTGTTGGCTGTGGGGGTGGTGACGGTACTGGTGCTGTGGGAGCAGGCTGAAAACCTCCACAACTAGATTGTATTGAAATATACGTCACTTGCGAATCATAAAAGTTTGCATTGTTGTTTGTAATTACCCAATACCTAGTTCCATCAAACGCTGGATTTCCACCTGATGCAATACCTAGTAAAGTCATTGCCAATCCATTACCTAATGTAGGTGCAGTTAAATTTGTTACCCTTACATTGTAAGTAGGAGCTCCTTGATAACATTCTTGAATTTCTATATCTTGAAAAGTATTAGGGCTCGGCTGTGGACTTGGTGCAACAGGAGCAGGAACAGGAGGACATCCTGTGCTTGTCCCTACTGCTTGTATATTTTGACATCCTAAACCTTGGTCAGAAGTTTGTCCTACGTCTCCACTGTATTTATAAAAAACAGGATTACTACCAGAAGTACCGTCAACAAATCTTTGATTAGACGTTGGTTGACTTGGACTTTGATAATAACAATCTTGAGGCGAACTGCCACTACTGTCTGGACAACCAATTAATCTATAAAACAGCTGTGGCTGTGGTGTGGGTACAGGCGTAGGCGTAGGCGTAGGTGATGGCGTTGGCACTGGTGGTATACCTTGACAATCAGAACAGTTTGGATAAGTCAAAGTAGGTATATCCTCACTACTTGTTGAACCTGTAGTTGACGCACTTCCATAACATATATTGTTATATTTTACAACTGTAGGTATTATCAATCCTTGTCCATCAACAAACCTAAATATTTGTTTTGCAGCAGAATCATCACACTGAGAGTATTCTCTGTATGTAAATGTAGATGTTGGCACTGGAGTCGGAACAGGAACTGTTGCTTGACACGCAGGACAATCTGCAAAAGTTGGTAATGTAGTTATATCAGTGTTTGATGTTGATGATGTAGATTGTGGATTTTCATAACATTCTCCATCAAATTTTATAAAACCAGGGAAGCTATATCCAATTGCTCCTTTTGCAATCATAATAATACTAGCATCATTACATTGCTGATACTGTCTAAATTCTTCTGTTGGTGTAGGCGTAGGCGTAGGAGGATTAGGTGTTGGCGGTGTAGGAGCATTAGGGTTTCTATAATCATAAACTAAATAAAGATTATTTCCAGTTGCTGGAACTGTAAATGAACCTGAATATAAAGATGGAGCTTGAGATGTGTTAAGAGGCGTTGAGATAACTTGGCTAAGCAAACTTGTTATAGAAGTTATGTCGTTAGTAAACACAGTGTCTGTTCTGAAATATCCAAAACTATTAGCACTTGAATTAAAAACAAAGTCATCAAAATTAAATTTGTTTGCAGCAATAGTCATTACTGAACCATCTGTTGGCAATAAACCAACTCCTTGGTTACCGCTTACTACATTATATTGAGATATTACAAAACTACCCGTACCGTTTCCAAATGGTACAAGGTTAGATTGTGTAGCCGATATCAAACTACCATCCGTCCATGAAGCTTCGTTATGAATAAACTCTCCTGCATTTAGAGTGTCTGTCACACAAATACTATAAAGGTTTAATATGTTTCCGCTTGGACAACCTACAGTAATTTCTATTGTATCATCTACCGTTGCAGTAGATGAAACTTCTATTACTACTTGGTTTACAGTTGTGTTATTTTTATTAAATACAAAACTACCGCTTGCATATATTATACCAGTGGTAGTAGTTACACCATCGTATATAGCGGTTATTGTGTAACCAACTGGACTTACCGTTCCCTCTGTTTCTATTTTTACACCTGCTTCTGTCACAATATCTTGTGAGGTAAGCTCTGTTATTATATCCTGAGAACCTTCATCTGGTAACACATAAGACACCAACACATCTCCTACTTGCTCTTCTAAATCAACACAATAAATAAATTCGTTATTAGCTGGAACAGTTATGTCTCGAGTAACCCCACAAGCTGTACATTTTGCTACCTCAGGTTTTAATATTGTATTTGATGTTAATACATATTCATTCATGTAAGGGTCATATCCCCCAAGCTTTTGTGTAGTAAACGCTGCTGTAAATAAATCTCTAAACCAGCTTCTCATACCTTCCTCTGAAATAACTTTAAGCTGTTCATTTGCAGCTGAACTTCCAATTAAATTTATTACAGCGCTTCTTTTTGCATCAGTAAAATATTTATGTTCTCCCCATACCGCAAAACTTTCTGGATTATTACTTATACCGTAATCTTCTATACGAGCAATTTGTTTTCCTAAAACTTCAGGAACAGATGTTAATTGACCATTACCACTTGCATCACTTAATAAATCTTTACCTGCAAGAACATAAGAAATTTTATCTTCTTGAAGCACAAGAATATCATCACGTCTTGCGTTTAATATTTCAACATCCCCAAAGGTTTCCTCAAGTGGTTTAAAATTAGCTAATCCTAAATTAAATTCATTTAGTTTATTAACGTTAGTCTCGTCATTAAACACACCGCTATATGTTAAATCTGCAAACCTATGAGATTGTTGGTAAGTTGTGTTAGAGGTAGTAAAAGTTCTATTCCCTAAATTAAACTGACCTCCAAAAGATTCATCTAATATTTTATAACTTTCAACTCCATTTCCAAATGCAAAACAATTAGAGAAATCCGTAAGTACTACTCCAGCTACTTGTGCGCTTATGTCTTGATTTTGCACATTTCCTAAATGATTTCCTACACTATCTATCTCAAATGTTTGAGCACTTTCATACCACAAATCAGGCAATGCTTCTTTTGGTTCTGTTTCAAATACAACAACAGAATCTCTTCTATATATAGTAAAATCTACCCTTACCTGAGAATCTCCCTTAGAACTTCTTGCAGCACAACCTGTAGTTCCTGAAACAAGTAAATAAAAACTACCAGGTGATGTACTAGTATCTTGGTAAAGTCTATAGTAGTTAACATTGTTTGGGTCTGTTGCAGTTGAACCAAACACAGTTATGATATCGCTAGACATATTTGACCCTTTGTTTGCTTGCGAAGGCAAGCCAGCGCCTGAGTCTGCTGCAGTTATAAATTCATTAGAAATATTGTCTGGGACTACTGTTGCATTATTTTGTATTATTGTCTGTAAATCTTCACCTTCAAAAAACTCTTGGACACCAGCGTAAGTATCACTACAAATTATAGTTTGTTCTAATATACTAGTTCTTGGGTCACATTGGTTTCCTGTTCCGGGTCTTTCTTGCTCTATTCTCATAACCACCCTTGTTCCTATTGGAAAATTGTAGTTTGAAGTAAAAGCACCAGCAGCATTTCTTAAGAAAAAAGGATAAGCAAGAATAGGATATCTTCTAGCTGCTTGAGCTGTAACTGGCTCAACTTTTTCATCTACCACATCATCATCGTCCATAACCGCTTGAAATGCAATATTGTTCATCTTCATGTATACTCCGGCAGGAATAGCAGTAATACCAGTGACTGTTATAAAATCTTTTTGTTGATTTACTACTTCTAAAACCGTTGCCTCAGTACATTGATTTAAAGGGCCAGCTATATCTCTTTTAACTATTAATCTATCTCCATCTTTTACTTTTCCTATATTGTCACCTTCCAATAAAAAATAAACACTATTACTGTTATCGTCTTCATAAAATATACTTGTATATATTGTATCGTAAGTATCTCTGTCTGCTTTAATACAAAACTTATATCTTGTTGCAAAGCTTGGAGCTCTTTGTGTAATTGGTATATTAATTTGTATTTCATTTTTACTTGACGAAGCATTACATCCAACAAATAAAGTGTTATTTGTGCTTACAAGAGCCGTGGAAGCTCTATTAAAAGAGTCCATATATATAATTCCTACCTCATAACCTCTATTACTATGAAGACTGCTAGTGTTAGAAACTTCAGCAAGAGTTGCAGAGAAATTAGTAATTTTATAATACTCTACTAAAGTATTTGTTCCAACTCCTGTTTCTTCATACTCAGCTGCTAATATTTGTAATTGTAATGTTGCTGGTAAAATAACAGAAGCTGCGATTCCTTCACCAGCTGAAGGCAAAGCAGGCGTTGAGCTTGTTCTACCACTTCGATTAACATCATATTGCGTTGCTGCATTTGTTCCTAACTGACCTTCAAGAGATGAATTAAAAACATCTGTAAAAGTAGTTCCCGCTCCATTTTGAGCATTTGCTAAAGTTTGTATGCCTGAAGTAAACAAACCAAATTTTGCTATAAAATCATTTTGACTTATTAAATCATTTATAGGCGTTTGACTTTGAGTCAAATCTTTAATAAGTTCATAAGTAAACTGTATAGTTCTAGTTCCCGTCGTTTGGTCAGGATTTAAAGAACCTGAACTAAATGAATTGTGTTCGTATGTTATCGAAAAACTTATTGTAGCTCCAACAATTAATTTATCGGTATTACCGTCAAAGTTAATTCTTAAAGCGCTATTAGGAATAGTATTTGCGCCTCCTAAGGTATATCCAGAACTTGCTGTTTCTGCCGTTAAGTTAACTTCTCCCACTTCAGATTGAACTAAAGATGTAGTGTATTCTAAAGCTAATGGTTCATTAAAAGTATCTTTTAAGTCATAACCCTCTACATAGTTACCATAGACTAATCTGTTAGACATTAATGTTTGAGCTTTAGCTAAAGTAGGGACGTTATCAAAAGTTCTAAGTATTTCAGATTCTGGTAAAACAGAAAATATCTTACTGTTATCAAATTCAAAAGTATAATTTGTATTATCTGAAAATCCTTTTTCTTTTTTTATTATTCTTTCAATAACTCTAATCGTAGGGTCATTAGCTAATTTGTATAAGATATCAATCCCTTTTACTAATTGACTTCCAGAATTAAATGTAACAATTACAGCATTAAATCTATTAGTCATTCCGTCGTTAGCAAAACTTTGTGCACTAAAATTAAAAGGTTTAGGCTGAAATGCTGGCTCACTAAACTGAGAAGTTGCAGAATATTCTGCATTGCTATACCTATACCTATAACCAAAACAAATAAAATTATCAGTTAGAAAGGTATCATTGATTGAAGATTGTATTAACTGTAATGTTGGAGCTTGAAATGGAGGTTGTTTTATTACTTGTATTTCTCTTGCATCAAATTGGTCAATTTGGTTACCTGCTAAATCTGCTGTAGGATTTTCATAATTTCTTTGTATGTTAATTACACGAGGAGGATTTGTGTTATCTGTAAAAAAAAGTAAATTATCTATCTTATTAATACCTGTTATAAGAAATTCAGGATTAAAATTTAATGTAGTGTTAATGTTTTGACCATTGTCAATACTATATAAGTGATAAAGGATACCTCCAGTTTGCACATTAAAAGAAACTATAATGTCTAATTTACCTGTAGCACCAATAGAAAAACTTGGGTCATGCACAAACCAATATATAGTTTCATTTGCTCCATCTTCAAATACTCCAATACATCTAGCAGAAGAGCTTAATTTTGTACCATTATAATATTGAATATCTGTTAGTAAAGTGTTTCCCTTTGAATTTTCAACCGAACCAATTTCTGATTGTTCTGTCGAACCTAATCTTACATTCACAGCATTTGTATACTCACCATTAGGTAAAAGCCTTAACTCAAGGCTTTTATTCATACGCCCTCTTATAAAATTTCTTTGAATGTTTGCCATTTTATTTTATCCACTTGTTTTCACCTCTAAGATTCATTAACAATCTACTTGGATGAATATTACTCAGTCTTATTTTTGCGTTTCTAAGTAAAGCTTGTTTGTTTTTTTTTGCCCTATTGACAATATATTCTTGCACTCCAAATTTACTATTTAAAAGAGCATATTGAATATAGGCATAAATATATTCTTCAAATAATTTATTAATACTTATCTGAGAATCATTACCATTTTCCATTCCGTCAGATATATATTGGAGGACACATTGCTTGTTAGCCATAGTAGAGTCAAAGTTAATTACACCAGCTTTTTTATCTATAGTAAAAGTAGGATTTATATTAGCAGTCTCTGTATTTAAACCATATCTAGCACCTATTCTAGTATTATATATGTCGTCATCACA
>WLWF01001407.1_pt1 | contig 19772 bp, 19 predicted proteins | sample 6718331 | NCBI WGS metagenome assembly WLWF01 (sample SAMN12718692, study PRJNA515312) | sponge metagenome | isolation source: marine sponge | host: Mycale hentscheli | place: New Zealand: South Island, Marlborough, Capsize Point | collected 2003-05-01
AGTCTCTCCCTTCTCATATTGTTTGTTTTCTTTAATTCTGACTTGGTTTTTTTAGTTACATCTACGTCTGTCCTACCTGATTGTGCTTTTTGGGTCATTCGAATCTCCTTATACCTACCAAGGTTCTCCGCCTCACCAGGCGGACGGCAACAAACACGAGGCAACAGGAGCGGTGTTACTTTTAGTAACTCTGAAGTGGAACGCCTCCGTGGCTTAAAACCGCATAACATGGATATGGATACATGGTTGCGGCACGTAGCTAAAGAGAAACAAAAAATCTCGGCAAGGGAGGAGATGTAACATGGCAGAATCAAAAAGTAATCGCACCTCGCGTGAAAGTGGAGCGCACGATAATCAGACTCGACGTAAACCGTGGCGTCCTGTAAGAAAGCTGGAAACGCCTGAGCCACCACCTGGTTATACCTACCGGTGGATTCGGGAATCCATGTTGGGAGCGGAAGACAGAAGTAATGTCTCTCGCCGCATTAGAGAAGGATGGGAGCTTGTTAAAGGCTCAGATCTTCCTCCAGAGTGGGCTGATAGCCTACCGACTATGGATAATGGCAGACATATGGGAGTCATATATAACGAGGGCCTTCTTCTTGCGAAGATTCCTGATGAAACGATTGCCGAGCGGCGCGAATATTACGAAGGTAAGACTCAAGCTGCAAAAGACGCTCTTGACAATAATATGTTTGGAGATGCTCAGAAAGACGGTCGTTATGTCAAGTATGATCCAAAGAGGGATACCCAAGTAACCTTTGGCAGAAGATAAACGAGGAAATGACCTATGAGCAATAAAGATGCCGCATTTGGTTTAAAGCCGTCCCGCATGATGGGCGGAGCTCCTTACTCAGGTGGCCAGAGCCGTTATAGAATTGCGTCTAATGAAACCAACGCAATTTTCCAAGGTGATCTGGTAAAACAGCTAACCGGCGGAACGGTTCAGCGTGCAGCTGCTTCAAGCACTGTTCCTGTTGTAGGAGTATTTAACGGTTGTCAGTACACTGATCCCACCTCTGGTGAGCCAGTGTTCAGCAACTATTACCCTGGTGCTATCGTACAGAGTGACATCATCGCATTTGTAATTGACGATCCCGATACCGTATTTGAAGTACAAGCAGACGCAGCTTTCCCAGTTGCTGACTTGTTCGGAAACTTCGATATTGTCGATCAAGCAACTGTTGGTGACACAGCTTCTGGACGCAGCAATGTTGAGCTAGACGTAACTACGGGAGCAACTGCTACCACGTTACCTCTCAAAGCTATCGACATTTCCCAGGATCCCGATAACGATGACGTAGCGAGTGCTAACACAAACGTAATGGTGGTGATTCAGAACCACATTATGGGTGTGAAAGGCGCTGGCTTAGCTTAATAAGGAGAGTAAAGAATGGCTATTTCAAGAGCTCAACTCGCAAAAGAGTTGGAACCTGGGCTAAACAGTCTCTTCGGCATGAGCTACGACAGCTACGAGAAAGAGTATGAGGAGATCTTTGCTATTGAAGATTCTCAGCGTGCTTTTGAAGAAGAGGTGTTGATTACCGGATTCGGTTCAGCCCCAACTAAGACAGAAGGCCAGGGTGTTGTTTTTGACAACGCATCTGAGTCTTACTCAGCACGTTACACCCACGATACGATTGCTCTGGCATTCGCACTGACTGACGAAGCCGTAGAGGATAACCTCTATGACTCACTCGGTAAGCGCTATGTTAAAGCTCTCGCTCGCTCGATGGCTAACACCAAAGAGGTTAAGGGTGCTGACGTACTTAACAACGCATTCTCTGCGAGCTTCACTGGAGGAGACGGTGTATCTATGATTAACACTGCTCACCCATTGGCTGGCGGTGGTACTGCGGCTAACCGTGCAACCACTATGGCGGACTTGAACGAAACTTCCCTGGAAGATGCTCTGATTGATATCAGCACATTTACCGATGATAAGGGTCTTACTGTTTCGGTCCAGGCTACTAAGTTGGTTGTACCTCCTCAGCTGGTGTTTGTTGCTGACCGTATCTTGAACTCGCAACTGCGTTCAGGTACTGCTGACAACGACATCAACGCTATCAAGAACACAGGCGTATTGCCTGGGGGCTATACGGTCAATCATTATCTGACTGACCCAGACGCCTTCTTCTTGTTGACTTCCGTTACTGAAAGTGGCGAAGGTCTGAAGATGTTCCAGCGTACTGCGATGGAGACTAACATGGAGCCTGACTTCAGCACAGGAAACATTCGATACAAGGCGCGTGAGCGTTATTCGTTTGGTTTCTCTGACTGGCGTGGTATTTATGGGTCGCAAGGCGCATAACTCTAAGTTAGTGAAAAGGAAAGGGGGGCTTATGGCTCCCCTTTTTTTTTGCGCGTTTTTAAATATTGGTGGTATACTTTGGAGACTTGGATTAAACAACAGCATTCGGCCAAGCGAGTATTTGCTGTATAAGTAGCTTAATGGCGCTATATGCGCTGGTTAATCGAGGATAACTGTTATGCCTACTACACACTTTAAAAATGGTGTTTCCAACCAAGTTGCTGGAAACCCGCTATATGACTTTCCGTACCTGGACCCGTTCAAGTATGTGACTTACGCCAACGACTTCTTTACCTATCATTCTGATGAGTGGACTATCACGACCACAGAAGCTGGTGCAGGAAGCGCGACAGAAGCCTTGGCTTCAGGATCTGGCGGCTTGTTGCTTCTTACAAACGCAGCTGGTGACGATGATCTTGATTTCTTGCAGCTCAAGGGCGAAGCCTTTAAGTATGACGCAAGCAAGAACATGTTCTTCAAAGCGCGATTCAAGGTAAGTGACGCAACTCAGTCCGACTTTGTGATGGGCCTTGGTATTACTGATACCACTCCGCTAGACACTACTGATGGTTTTTACTTCATCAAAGCTGACGGATCAACTGGTCTTGATTTCAATATTGAGAAGGACAACGCTGCAACTTCTAACGAAGATGTTCACGTAATGGCAGATGACACTTTTGTCACTGTTGCTTTCCACTACGATCCAAATGGCGGCCAAGATGGCGCTGGTGCATTCAAGATCTTTGTCGATGACGCGCAGGTAGCTTCTCAGCTTACCCTGACTAACGCGGTTGATGATGAAGAGTTGACTGTTTCTTTTGGCATTCAGAATGGCGAAGCAGCTGCGAAGACTATGACCATTGATTACATCCTGGCCTCTGTCGAGCGTTAAACCACTATTGGAGGCTTATCATGGGCACTAGATTTACAGGCAGCGATGCTTCGGCCCTCTTTGTTGAGGCCGACACTAATGCTGCGGATGTTGCTTCAATAGGCGCTAACCAACGGCCTAATACTGCCCTCACCATCAATGGTACTGACGCTTCTGGCGGTGCAGTATCTTTTACCAATTCTCGCCTGGTTACAGTGACAACTACTGGGACCGGTGATGCTGGTAAAACGATTCTGATTACAGGTACTGACATTGATGGCGCAGCTCAGACTGAGACCCTTACTATGCTTGGTTCTGCTACTACGGTAACCGGAACCAAGTATTTTAAGACTGTTACTGCTGGCGCAGTTAATACGCAGCCAGCAGCTAATATTTCAGTAGGAATGGCTAATAACGCCGCAGTCGCAATTTACGCTGGTAGAGCCAGGCTTCAGGGGACTTACATCGTTTGCTCTTCTGCAGCGGGTGTTTTGAATTTTCTCACAACATCTATTACCGGTGATTCGCAGTTAAAAATAGGTACGGTTGCAAGTGCTACTGTCTCCAGAGATATCACCGTCCCAGACGAAGGTATCTTGTTTAAGGAAGGCATTTACTTGCAGTATGACGTTACCACCTTCTCCAATATGACTGTATTCCATGCGTAATGGCTACCACGGATGATGTCAAGAGAAGCAAATCAGGAAGGCTCTCCTATAGAGGTGAGTCTTTTCCTGGTTACAACAAACAAGTAAGGACGCCAGGAGCCAGCAAAAAGTTTAAGGTTCTTGCCAAGAAAGGTGACCAGGTTAAGCTGGTTAGGTATGGCGATCCTAAAATGAAAATAAAATCAGACCAGCCAGCAAGAAAGAAGTCATTTCGCGCCAGGCATAACTGCGATGCGGTGCAGAAGAAGAAAGACGTTTTCGCACCTTCGTATTGGTCTTGCAAAAATTGGTGATAAGTTATGGGCTTCTTTGACGACCGACTAAAACAATACAGGCAGAAAGCTCCAATGATGGGCACCCTTGGTGGACCAGGATACGGAGAGTTTCCCCTAGGTTCTGCTGGCCCAAGAGTCGATCCAAGAGACCCAAATTACAGACCGCCCCCGCGACCAGGTGGCGGCAACCCCAACCCTTTTAACAACCCCTTATTTAGCGACCCAGGACTGGGTGGTGAAGGTGGCCGTGGCGGTGATCGCCAGGTCATATCCCCTGGCGGCAGCAGAAGGTTTGCCGAAGAAAACTACGGAAGAATAAAGAACCCATTCCCACAATTCCCTGATGGGAAAAGGCGTGGCCCACAGCTACCGCCGCCTAAGTTACCGCCTAGACTGCCGCCTACTATTCCTATTTTTCAGCAGCCACCTCGTACCGGTGGACAAACTTACAGTGACGTTGTTAATGCAGGCGGCGGCGGAATTAACCCCGTTGTTGGCCAAAGGCCAGATGGTTCAGACATACGCTTGTTTGACCAGGACAACCCTAATAGACAAGGCCCTGGGCAAATTCCGCCTATGACCGCTCCACGTACAGGTCCAGGGGATTTGATTGTTGACGGCCCAATTTTTAATGACCCTATGCCGCCGATGAGGACCATGGACTTTCAAGATGCTAACGGTAATGGCATAGATGATCGTGATGAGAATACCCAAGCACCAAGGCCACGACTTCCTGGCGGTGGGAAAATACTTGAAGATATTTTTGGTAAAGGAAGAGATGATCCTTCCAGGAGACCACCCAAGCTGCCACCTTTAAGGCCCCCAATGGCGCCCCCCGAAAGCGGTGGGAGTGATGAGGGTTTGTTTGGCAATCAGAACAAGGCTGGTTATGACCGGATTCTATCTAATCTTTACCAGGACCAGTATAGGAACCAGGGAAGCCCTTATGCGGCTCAAGCTGACTATTTAATGAATCGTCCGGTTTTTGACCGAGGTGTCAGGACCGACAATCCAATGTTTACCTTCGAGAAGAAGGACGACCCCTTTGCCACAATGTCGTCTCAGCAGTATCTGCGAGATGAAGCTGACCAGGCTGCCCTGGCTGCACAACAAGCGGCCCAGGCAGAGCAAGAGCGTATTGCCGCAGAAGAAGCAGCGGCAGCGCAAGCAGCGGCTGATGCTAAGACTGCAGAAGAGGCAGCAATAGCTGCAGCTGAGCAAGAACGTGTTGCTGCAGAAAAAGCAGCAGCCGAGGCAGCAGCCATAGCAGAAGCGGATCGTATTGCTGAAGAAGCGGCAGCGCAAGAACAAGCGGCAGCGGCAGCGGCTGCACAAGAAGCGGCAGCAGCAGAAGCAGCGGCTGCACAACAAGCAGCAGAAGCTGAGTCACAGCGTTTAGCTGAAGAAGCCGAAGCTCAAAGAATGGCTGACTTTCAGGCTAGAATTGACGCCATGGAAGGACGCTTTGGTGGGTTTGAAGGACGCTTTGGTGGGTTTGACCCTGCAGCTGTGCAAGAAAGAATTGCAGCAGCCCAGGAAGCAGCCAGGGCGGCAGAAGAACAAGCAGCGGCTAACGCGGCGGTTGTATCTAACATAGACCCAGATATCCAGGAAAGAATCAACGCTCTCCAGGGAGAGTTTGGGCGGTTCGGTAACTTTGACCCTGCAGCTATCCAAGCCAGTATTGCAGCAGCGCAAGAAGCCGCAGCAAATAATGCGGCTGCTATTGAAAATACTCCAGCAGTAGACCCAGCCTTGCAGGCGCGGATTGATGCCATGCAAAACGAGGTTGGTGGTCTGGGACGGCGGTTCGAGGGCTTTGACCCTAGAAACGTACAAGCAAATATTGCCGCAGCAAGACAGGCTGCGGAAGACGCTAGAGCGAAAGCTGCGGCTAATGAGGCTGCGGTTGCCGCAGTACCTCAGTTTGACGCCAGTGATATCCAGGCAAGAATTGCTGAGTTAGGCGGAAGGTTTGGCAATTTAGGCGATAGAGTCAATCGAATATCTGAACGTGAGATCCCTCAGTTTGATGCGAGTGCCATTAATCAAAGAATAGACGCCTTGGCTAATCGTGAGATCCCTCAGTTTGACGACAGCGCTATCCAAGAAAGAATCCGTGAGCTAGGCGGAAGGTTTGGAACCCTGGGTGACAGGGTAAATAAGATATCTGAGCGCGAGATCCCTCAGTTTGACGACAGCGCTATCCAATCAAGAATAGATGCTCTGGCTAATCGTGAGATTCCGCAGTTTGATGCGAGTGATATCCAAGCCAGAATCCGTGATCTTGGTGGCAGGGTAAATCAGATTTCTGAACGCGAGATTCCGCAGTTTGATGACAGTGCTATTCGCAGGCAGATAGAAGATCTAAGATCAACAATCCCAACCGGCATTCCGGCTGCTGAGGTTCCACCTATGCTGCCTGGGACCGGCACAGTACCAGGCGTTAAGATAAACACCGATACATTACCAGGAAATCTAACCGGAATCGGAGACGGTAGAGCTACGCCTCTGCCTAAGACAAGAACAAGGCAAACGGTTAAAACCCCGCCACCGACAAGATCAATTATGCCGGTTGCACCACGGCCACCGACAAGAACAATTATGCCGGTTAGACCTCCAGGGCGACCAATTTCAATTCCTACGGTGCCAAATCCACCTAAGAAAAAACTGCCACCTAAAAGGCGGACAGTGAAGACGCCACCGCCACCTAAAAGAGCACCGACTCCTATTAAAAGGGCTCCGGTGAAAACAGCTCCACCAAAAAGGACTCCAATTAAGCCTGTTAAGTCGGCTCCGCCTAAGAAGACGACAACTAGAAGACCGGCGCCAAGAGGCAGGGTTACTGATAAACGAACGAGACGAGGAAGAGGACGATAATATGCCAAACGTAAATGGAAAAAAATTCCCGTACACTAAAGCGGGTAAAGCTGCAGCTAAGAAGGCCATGGGTATGAAAGATGGCGGGTCTTCTACTGGCAGGATGAAAAGATCAAAAAAAATCTCAGAAGAAAGGGCTAAAAAGCGAGAAAAGTTTCTTACGAATAATATGGGCAGAGAGTCTGGAGCTGCTTTTACTATGAGAGAAATTGAAGCTCAAATGGCCAAAGAACTTAGAGGGGAAAGTGGCGCTGCGGTTACTAAAGCCGAGATGAAAGCCAAAAAGAAAGCGCACGGATTTAAGATGGGCGGTGCTGCCACCAAGAACAAGCGACCACCTTCAAGCAGCAACTGCGGTTTGTATGGAAGAGTGCAGGGTAAGATGGGCGGTGGTAAGATGAAGCCTATCGGGATGAAAGGCGGCGGTATGCCTAACATTGGAAAGAATAACCTGCGGAGACCCTAATGGCTGTTAGCGGAACTAAAACATTTGAGCTCGATGTAGCTGAGTATGTAGAGGAAGCATTTGAAAGATGCGGCCTGGAGCTGCGTACTGGTTATGATCTCAAGTCCGCTAATCGGTCCCTTAACCTTATGCTGGCCGAGTGGGCTAACAGGGGATTAAACCAGTGGACCGTTGCTCAGAAAGCGCTGCCTATGGTTGCTGATACGGTTCAGTATGACGTTGATGCCGTAAATCCTACAGCGACTATTGATGTGCTTGATGTCTTCATTAGAGAGACAATCGGCAGCCAGGTAACCGATGTGCCGCTTAGCAGGATGTCCAGGGCGGAATATTCTCACCTGGCAACTAAGTCAACAACCGGCAAGCCTAATCAGTTTTATATTAACAAGACCTTGAGCCCAACCATTACGGTTTGGCCTGCACCTGACCAAAGCGGAAAGTACACTGTGTACTGCAACGTACTATCCAGGATGGATGATGCAGGAGTCGGCGCCAATACTATGGATTTACCTTTCCGGTTCTACCCATGCCTGGCTGCTGGACTAGCGTATTATATGGCTATCAAGAAAGCGCCCGAAAAAGTAGGAATGCTCAAGCAGATGTATGAGGAAGAGTTTGATCGAGCACTATCGCAAGATGAAGAGCGTGCATCGTTTAGAATCGCTCCTGATCTGCGCGGGTATAACATTGCCTAATGGCATTCGCATCTGACAGAAGAGCATACGGGATCTGTGACATTACAGGATTTCGTTACAAGCTCAAAGACATGAAGAAGACCTGGGATGGTTTGCTGGTGGGTCCAGATCAGTGGAGCCCAAAGCACCCCCAGCTTATGAGAAAGCCTACCCCTGTTGACCCCCAGGCTTTAAAAGAGTCGCGGCCAGATCCATCTTCGGACGGCCACGACAACACCGTGTTCACAATGTATACGAATGTGGGCGATGGTATTTTAGGTACAACTTTGCAAACATTTGCAATAAGTGCTAATGTAGGATCTGTGGAGGTAACTACATCATGAGCTTTACATTAGCGACTTTGAAGTCTACGGTTCAGGACTACCTGCAGGTAAATGAAACCACGTTTAATGATAACCTGGATGAATTTATCAGAGAGTCTGAGGACCGAATCTTCTCTATGGTTCAGCTGCCTGAGCAGCGCAAGAACGTCCAGGGAACGGTTTCGCAGAACAACCGATTCCTGGCTACACCTACAGACTTCTATGCTCCTTTCTCATTGGCGGTAATCAGCTCTAACGTATATTCGTATTTGCTGTTTAAGCACCCGTCATTTATTAAAGAGTACAGTCCAAACTCAACTGTTACCGGACAGCCCAAGTATTACAGCTTGTTTGACAATGACGCATTTGAACTTTCACCGGTTCCTGATGCGGGGTACACAATCGAGCTGCATTACTTGTATAAGCCACCATCGTTGACAGCAGGCGCCGAATCAGGCACCACAGTGTTGTCAACTAAGTATAGTGATGCTTTGTTGTACGGTACGCTCGTTGAAGCCGCAGTGTTCTTAAAAGAGACTCCCGATGTAGTAGCCACCTTTGAGACCAGGTTTAAAGAAGCCTTATCTCGCATGAAGAATGTGAGTGAGGGTCGAGAAACCAGGGACGAATATAGGTATGACTTACTACGAACGGGCGTCACTTAATGGAACCAATAAAAGAACTTAAAGATAAAAAAATTGCAATACTCGGTCTAGGCGCCTCACAAATTGATTTTGTAATTGGCCTGGAGAACTCTAAAGAATGGGATGAAGTCTGGGTGATTAACTCAGCCATAGCCGCATTCAATTACGATAGAGTATTCATGATGGATCCTCCCACCAGGTATCTGGATAGTGAGGATGCCGGCAATCAAACCGAGGTAATGCGTAAGCTGTTGCCTGGCGTAACAAAGCCAATATACTCCTGCGTGCTTGATGAGCGCGTGCCGGCTATTGTCGAATATCCCCTGGCTGAAGTTGCAACCTCAGCGAAATGCGCCTATTTAAACACCACCGCTGCTTATGCTATTGCATTTGGTTTGTGGAACAAGGTGGGTCAAATGGACCTGTTCGGCATGGACTTTAGTTATAAAGAAAACATCCACTTTGCTGAAGCAGGAAGAGCTTGCCTGGAGTTTTGGATATCTAAGTGCATCTCTGAAGGAATCGCTATAGGGGCCTCTCCCAGGTCAACGCTGCTTGATAGTAACGTGCCGATCACAGACAGACTGTATGGTTATCACCGGCTGCCAGATCCTATGGTGGCAATGCCAAGCCCAGAGGGCGAGTGGGTATTGTGCCCAAGGTCAATGCTTCCAGGAATGATTAAGAAGCACAACCTGGAGACAATAGACATGCCCTCAGCACCGGAGCCATACAAAGGATGATTAAAGATAATATAGGTTTAGGCATGGGCCAGATCACGGTTCAGACTACAAACAATCGTGGCCATGACCCAGAGTTTTGGGCAGAACAGACGACAAATAGAATTTGCGGCATATCTGAGCAAGCATCTCCTCACATTAAAGAACAAGCGTTTGCTTTCCGAAACGCAGTTTATAATGTAATATTGACAGGCATGAGAAGCGCAATCGCTTCGGATCGTGTTACAGTGTCCAATAAATTAGAAGAAATTGGTCACGGTGACGTTGCCAAATTTTTAAAGGAGCTGTGACGATGGCTATTACTTCAGCAATATGTACGTCCTTCAAGCAAGAGCTGCTTGTCGGTACGCACAATTTTACTAACTCTAGCGGTAACAGTTTTAAGTTAGCGCTGTACACTTCTTCGGCTAACCTGGGTGCGGCTACAACCGCCTTTACCACAACAGGCCAGGCTAGTGGGACCAACTACTCCTCCGGTGGATCTGCGCTTACTAATGTAACGCCGTTCGCTACAGGCACCACTGCGGTATGTGATTTCAATGACCTTACCTTCAGTAATGCCACAATCACCGCGAGAGGCTGCTTGATTTATAACGATACTCAATCAGATAAAGCTGTTTGTGCTGTGGACTTTGGTGGAGATAAGACCTCCACTGCTGGAGACTTTACTGTTGTCTTCCCAACGCCAACAGCAACAGGCGCTATTATTCGACTAGCGTGATAGCTGATGCCGCTATCAAAGATAGAGTTTCAAGCTGGCATAAATAAAGAAGCCACCGACTACAGCGCCCAGGGCGGCTGGGTTGATGGCAACCTTGTGCGCTTCAGAAAAGCCCGTGTAGAGAAAGTAGGCGGCTGGCAGCAGCTCGGCCAGAATTACTTTCTTGGTTTAAGCAGGGCGCTGCATAGCTGGATCTCTCTCGGTGGCACCAGGTTCTTAGGTGTAGGCACCACCTGGAAATACTACATTGAAGAGGGTAATGCTTACAATGACGTTACCCCTATTCGCCTGGTTACTTCTGCAGGCGATGTAACCTTTTCAGCCTCTAACGGCTCTTCAACAATTACAATCACAGATACTGCCCATGGCGCGGTAACAAACGATTTTGTCACATTTAGCGGCGCTGCTTCTTTGGGCGGATTAATTACAGCCGGCGTGCTTAACCAGGAATATCAAATTCTTCTGGTGACAGATGCCAACACCTACACCATAACCGCTAAGGACACTAGCGGTAACACTGTCACGGCAAATGCCAGCGACTCTGGCAATGGCGGATCTAATACTGTAGGCACCTATCAAATAAACGTGGGCCTGGATACTTATGTAACCAGCACCGGTTGGGGTATCGGCACCTGGGGCAATGGCGCCTATGGTTCGGCCAATGCTATCTCTTCAGTAAACCAGCTGAGATTATGGACCCATGACAACTTTGGCGAAAATCTAATAATCAACCCCAGGGGTGCGGGTATCTATCGCTGGGTGGAAAATAACGGCGTCACAGTTGAGGCCAAAGAGTTGGCCACAACTAGCGGTGCTAACCAGGTCCCCACTGTTGGGCTCCAGGTTATTACTTCAGAGACTGATCGACACCTGGTTGTCTTAGGTTGCGACCCTGTAAGCGGTGGCGCCAGGACTGGCGTTATCGACCCTATGCTTGTTGCCTTCTCTGCTTCAGAGAATGATTTGGAGTTTGAGCCACTACCAACTAACTCAGCGGGTGATGTGCGTTTGAGCTCTGGATCCTTCATTGTTGGAGGGCTGAAGTCTAGGCAGGAGATCCTGATCTGGACAGACACCAGCCTATACAGCATGAACTTTATCGGGCCGCCGCTGACGTTTGCGGTAAACCTGGTAAACGAAGGCGCCGGATTGATTGGACCCAAGGCTGCAGTAAATGCGCCGAGTGGGGTGTTTTTTGCGTCGAAAACCGGATTCTATGTTTACACTGGTGCAGTTAAGAAGCTGCCCTGTAGCGTTCAGGAATATGTATTCGAGGATCTGGACCTGGAGCAGGCATTCAAATGCCATATGGGTCTTAACTCCGAGTTTGGTGAGATGTGGTTCTTCTACCCGTCCAAGGAAGATGGTACTGGCGAGATTAGCCGGTATGTCATTTACAACTACGAAGAGAACACCTGGTCGATTGGTTCCCTGGTCCGGTACTCCTGGCTAGATGCAGGCATTGAAGACTTGCCGTTATCTGGGGCTCAGTCTTCAGGGCAGAGCCTGGTATTTGAGCATGAGACAGGCTACAACGATAATAACGGCCCAATGACCAATGTGTTTGTCGAGTCTGGCGATACCGCTATTGGTGACGGAGAGAACTTCTCTTTTGTGAAGCAGATCATACCTGATGTTGCTTTCTTTAGTGATGGCAGCTCTAGCAACACCCCTGCAATGAACATAGTCCTTAAACGAAGAGATTACCCTGGTCAAGATTTGACCACAGACTCCACCACCCAGGTTACGGGTACATCTACCTATAACAACGTAAGAAGCCGTGCGCGGCAGCTGGTATTCAGGTTCGAGTCGGATGATGACGACACTGCAAACAATCAGCTTGGATATAAGTGGAGGCTAGGCTCTACCAGGATTGATATACAACCAAGTGGTCGCCGTTCGTGAGTAAGCTACTTGAGACCAGGCTTCCCCTGGCAGCTGGTGGGATCGGTACAGATACGCAGGTTGATGTGGAAACCTTTAACCGTTTGGTTAGGGTTTTGGAGATAAACCTCGGCTCTGTCGATTTTACAATATCCCCACATTTTAACTCAACACAAATTAGTACACTTCAGTTTGCAACGGGTGCTATAATCTTTAATACAACTAACCAAATACACCAGGCTTTTGATGGAAATGCTTTGCGAGATCTGTATTCCCACCAGACCTATCCAGCTGGTCAGGTAATTGAATCCGGCTTGGGAACTGTAACGGTGAACACGCCATGAATATGAAATTAGAAGATCAACTGCTTGCAAGCCTTGAAGCCCAACCAATGAACATGGGAGGGCCAGTTGTCATGATGAGAGATGGCGGCGCAGCACCTTCCCAGGATCAAATGGCTTTGATGGGCCAAGCTCAAGAGGCCGTTGTAGAGCAGGCCGTAACTCAAGACCCGAATGCCGATATTGCTGCAGCCATCGAAGAGATGATGATGCAAGCTCAGGCTACAGACGATCCCACAGAAAAAAGAACATATGAGCACCTGGCTGAAGCCGCTATGGTTGGGGCTAACGCGCCCATGGCTGAGCAGGCTATTGCCCTGGCAGCAGAAGGCCGAGGTGATGATACAGCCCTGGCTCACCTTAGACCTGGTGAGGTTGTCCTCCCACCTGAAGCATTTGAGGATCCAGAGTTTGAGCGTGTCGTTCAGCAAAGATTTGAAGAATTAGATATTGACCCACACCAGGCTGTTGTTGGTTTGGGCATCGCTTCCTTAAACCCGATAACAGGATTAGAAGAGTTTGGATTTTTTAAGAAGATTGCAAAAAGCGTTAAGAAGGTTGTTAAGAAGGTTGTTAAACCTCTTGCCAAGGTAGCTCAGTTTATACCTGGTCCATGGCAGCCTATCGCTGCTTTGGCTAACAAAGCATTCACCGTATACGATGTTGCAAAAGGCAGAGCCAATCCCCTGGCCTTGCTGACTGTAGCTGGCCCCGCTGCTACTGGCGGAAGTATTGGATCTAACATATCTAATATTACCAAGGCCGGCGGGGGTAGCTTTTTTGGTGGCCTGGGCGCCGGTTTAACCGGCACTGGTGCTGCGTTAAAGAGCGGTATCGGCAACCTAATATCCAATCCAGTTGACACCCTCTTTGGTGGTGCCGCAGGTAACAAGGGTATTCCTGGATTGCTAAAGACAGCAACTTACTCAGGAGAGGCAATGGTGCCTGGTGCAGCTGCAACGGGTAGCGTGCTCAATCCTGGTCAGCTGCCTGGGGCTCCTACCGGAATGGTTGGGAGAGGTCTTACCACTGCAGCAGGTCTTGGCGGTGCTGGCATGGCTGGAGCGCCAGAGCAATATCAGATTCAATCTGGAGATACGCTCTCTCAGATAGCCCAGCAGTACGGCGTATCTGTTGAGGAAATGATGGCAAATAACCCGCACATAACTGACCCCAACATGATTATCGCTGGTCAAATGCTCAACGTGCCAGGTGGTCAGATGATGGCCGGCACTGGCGCAGCTGCAGGTACTGGTGGTATTGGCGGTTTGATTAGTGGCGGTGGTGCAGATGGAGTTGGAAATTACGGTGTGGTTGGTGATTTACTTGGCGGCTTTACCGACAAGTTGGGAATAACTAACTACGGCGGCGCTGCTGGTGGTGCTGGTGCTGCAGGCGGTGGAGGCGGCGGATTCGGTGGCAAAGACTTAGCTGCTATGGGTCTGGCCGGCTTGCTGGGTAAGCTCGCTTATGATGAAGCCAAGAACTCTAAAGGTGTAGCACAGACGCCGTTGACCTCTATGAACGCGGCTGGCCGATACAATATTGAAGCAGAGATTGCAAGACGTACAGGAGGGGAAGCCCCCAACCCTGTTGAGTTTGGCTTGCTGCCTGCTAATACCTTCCCGACATTGAGCGGTGGAAGACCAACCCCACCACCAACTGAAGCGGAAGGAATGAGATACGGCGGACCTGTCATGTCTTATGCTGATGGCGGCAACGTCTCTATGGAAGAGTTTCAAAGAATGGTTGGCGATATCGAAGGACCAGGCACTGAGGTAAGTGATGAAATTCCTGCCATGCTATCCGATGGCGAGTTCGTCATGACGGGCCAGGCAGTAAGAGGTGCTGGAGCTTTCGAGATGAAAAAAGACGGCGGCATCATTACATTAGAACCTCTGGGCGAAGAGTCCAGGGAAAAAGGCACAAAGCTAATGTATGACATGATGAAGCTGTTTAGAGACTTTGCAGGAGAGCCAGCATGATTATGTCCCCCGCCCAAATTAAAAGGTTTCAAGAAGGTGGCGCTGCTTCTCCTTATGTAGCTGGCATCCAAAAGACTGAAACCAGCATGGACCCTATTGTCCAGCAAATGCTTTATGGCTTAGATGGCCAGGGCGGTTTTATACCTGGAGCAATGCAAGCTGCCGAGCGCAGCTTTTTTGATGAGCAGGGTCGTCCCCTGGTTACTCCCCAGGAGATTGCTGGGTTCAGCCCAGATCAACAAGCAGCCTTTGAAATGGCAAGAGAGGCCGTTGGCTCTCAAGAGCCTTTTCTCCAGGCTTCTCAAGATGCGTATCAGCAGGGCCTTGGCGCCCTGGGTGAAGGGCAGCAGGCTCAGCTTGCTTCTCAGCAGCAGTCACTTCAAGAGTTGCAGCGTGGTGCCGGCATATCTGAGTTTCAAGCGCAGCGTGGTTTAGGTGACGCATTAGGCGGCATTCGTAGAAACCAACGTGAGGCGCAGCAAGCAACCAATCAATTACGAAGAGACCTGTCTGCCCAAGAGCAACAGGCACTTCAAACTCAACTGCAATTCGATGAGCGAGCTCAGGGTGTCGAGGATTTATCCAGGGGCGCAGCTTCTGCGTTTGACGACCGAATGGGTGATGTGGATCGGTTTGCTGCTAGAGACCTTAATAGGTTTCAGCGAGATCTTGCTGGATCTGAGCGGACTGGCCAAAGAGCTACCAACAGATTTGGAAGAGACCTTTCCCGTATAGATAGCCTGGCTGGCAGAGCCACCAGGGATTTTGATCGTGGGCTTTCTGGCGCTGCCAGGGAGTTGGCTGGTGGTGCAAGGCAACAACGTCAAGCACTCGGCCAACAGGGTCAGATGCTTCAACAGTCCGGCAACCGGTTTGCAAGAGACCTGGGTGGAATAGAAGGTTTAGCCAGGGGCGCAGAACGACAATTCTCCGGCCAAGTAGGACAAGCGACTCGGGGCTTATCTCAATCAGTAAATGAGCTTGGTGGAGGTTTAGGCGGATCCTTAGCAGAGCAGCGTCGAGCTGTATCTGGCCTGGGATCAGGACTTGACGCTTCAACTGCAGCGCTTCGAGAAGGTGTTCAAGGATTGGGTGCTGGCTTAGCTGGCTCACTATCCAGGCAAGAGGGTGCCGTAGATCGTCTTGGTCAAGGTTTGGGCCAGGCCACCACATCGTTACAAGGCGCAGAAGAAAGATTAAATCAAGAGCTCAACCAGGCATTAGGCCAGGAGCGTGGAGCCGTTGACCGATTTACCAACCGACAAGGTGAAGCTACAGCAAGGCTTGGTGCCGCTGTTGACCGTTTCGGCAACAGACTGTCTGACGCAGAGCAGCGCGGGATTGGCGCGGTTGATGAATTTTCTGCTGGGCTAGATGAGTCCAGGGATTTACTGCGTGGCTCTGTTGGGGCATTTGACCCATCGACCACTTCTCAGTATATGAATCCTTATGAGGACAGCGTAGTCAATCAGATGATCCAGGATGCCACTAAAGGATTGGCTCAGTCCGATATAGCTCAGACCGCTAGAGATATACAGACTGGCGGTGAGTCTGCCTTTGGCTCCAGGGCTAGGCTGACTGCTGCAGAGCGAGCGGAGGCAATGGGTCGAGGATTAGCCAAAGAGGTTGGCGGTCTAAGAGCCCAGGGTTTCCAGAACGCTCAGAGCACTGCAATGAGCGAGTTTGCTCGACAGCAGGGAGCGCAGCGTGGCGCAGCTGAAGGGCTTGCGTCTCTTGGCGGCCAGGACTTGAGTGCCCAACAGGGTGCTGCAAATACATTGAGCCAGGGTGCGGCGAGCAGGCTTACTGCAGATCAATCACTATCTGGCAGAATGTCTCAGGAGGCTTCTGGCGACTTGGCTGCTAATCAAAGCATTGCAGATCGTTTAGCTGCTGCCGGCTCTCAAAGATTTGGCGCAGGACAAACCGTTGCTTCTCAGCTTGGTTCTTCTGCTTCACAGTTAGGTGCAGCTGAGTCTGACCTGGCAAGAAGGGCAGGCGACATCTCACAAACACAGTTTGGCGCAGATCAAACGCTGGCTTCTCAGATGGGGCAGACCGCAGCGCAAAAGGCTGCGGCACAATCTGACCTGGCTAGACGCGCTGGAGATATATCACAAACACGGTTTGGCGCTGACCAGGCATTGACCTCTCAGCAGATGGGTGCGGCTCAATCAACCCTGGGTGCTAGGCAGAACCTGGCTTCAACCCTTGGTTCTGCTGGTCAGCAAAGACTTGCAGCGGAAAGGGCGGAAGCTGAAGGCATTGGCAGAATCGGCCAGCAGCAGATGGATGTATCTGGGCAGCTGGCTAATCAAATGGGTAGCCAGGCTCAACAGCGTCTAGGCGCTCAGCAACAGTATGGTGCCCAGCTTGGATCGAGCGCTCAACAAAGACTTGGTTCACAGCAGCAAAGATCACAGCAACAGGCACAGGCAGCCCAAAGCAGATTGGCTGCAGGTCAAGGATACGGCAACCTTATCCAGGGCACTGCCGGCCAGGTGTTGGGTAACCAGCAGAACCTGGCTTCTAGCCTGGGACAAAGCGCTCAACAAAGAATGGGTGCTCAGCAGCAGTATGGTCAGACCATGGGTAATGTGGCTAATCAAATGTATGGCGCCGGCACTCAGCTCGGCCAGACAATGATGGGCGCAGGCCAAAGCATGCAGGATGCCAGGACTCAGATGGGCAACAATGCAGCGCAGAATGCAGCGACTATCGCGCAGGGCTATGGCGCCATGGGCGGACTCCAAGGCCAGATCGGTCAGCAGCAACTTGCAGCGCAACAAGGCTATGGTGGTTTCCTCCAGGGTCTTGGCAATGCTCAGCAAGCAGCTGGTCAGCAGCAGATGAACAACCTGATGAGCTTCGGCGCTATGCAGCAAGGTAACCAGCAGCAGATGTTTGATGCCCAGCGTGCAGCAATGCAGCAGGCTCAGATGGCTCCTCTTAATCAGTACAACGCTCTGCAGCCGTTTATGAACATGGGTCTCCAGGCCGGTGGTCAAACAACTATTGGCACAACTTACACGCCTCCACCTAGCGCATTGCAAGCAGGTCTTGCTACTGGGCTAGGAGCGTTGGGTGCTGCCGGCACCTATATGAATCAAGGGGGTGGATAATGGCCGAGACAACGGATCCAACCCTTGAGTATTTCAAACAGTTGCAAGCAATGCAGAATCAGCCGCAGTCTGGTATAGACCTGGAGGCAATAAATAAAAAAGCCCAGGAGCTTTCTTTTCTTATGCCGACTACCAGGAAGCGTGGCTTGTACGGCATGGCTTCAGATCTTAGCCGAGGGCTGGTTGAGCAAGCGGCAAGCGGTAGACCTTCATCTATTGGTTATGGCCTGGCAGCAGGATTTAATCTTTACAGCGAGGCCGCTCAGAAACGCCAGGAAAGAGCCGACGAAATGCGGTCCAAGCTCATGCAGATGGCTTACCAGGATGTAGAGCAAAAGAGGCAAGATGCGAAAGAGATGCAGGAGAAGATGCTTGACGCAAAGTTTAAGTATGATCTCCAGGTACTGAAAGAGACGGGAGGAACCTTTGCCGGCAAGAGCTTAGAGGCTCAGATGTTTAACATATTGTTAGAGGCGGAAAAAAATCCATCGCTGAAGAACACGCCAGAATATAAGCTCGCGCTCAAGTTTGTTCAGAAACCTAGAATGCAAACGGTCCAAACAGAAGAGGGTGCCAGGGTTGTGCAGGTTCCTGGGATTACTGTCGAAGACATATTTACTCAGCCGCAAGACACCAATCCTCCGGCAGAGTTTCCAGATGCTACATTTACAGGGAGATACGCCAGCTCAGGCGCTCCAATATTTCAACGTCCTGGCGCAGATGGTCAGATGATATACTTCACCAAGGACTAACTTATGCCGATACTGACATTAGAAGAATTTGAACAGTCTACAACTCAGCCGCCACAAAGAGCTGCGTCTCCTGATCCTATTGCTGCTTCAGGAGTTATTGCTGGAACAGAGAAGCAGAAGTCTCCATTTTCAAAAGAGCAGAAAGACGCTGCTGGTTTTGCTATCCGTATGGAGCAGAACATGAAGGTAATGGACGACTTAATGGACTCTGGTTATAACCCAGTTGATCCAACAAGGCTCGGAACCCTTAAAGACAATATTGTAGATAATGCGCCATTTATTCCAGACTTCTTGGAAAATGTTTTGGTGTCAGGTAACTATCAGCTTTATCGGAATGCTGCTATGGACTTTGCTATGGCTCAGCTGCGTAGAGAGTCTGGTGCGGCTATTACTGAATCAGAGATGGACTCGATGAAAGAGTTGTACATCCCAGCCTTCGGTGATGCGCCGGAAACAATGGCGGGTAAAAGAGCTAGGCGAAAGACTGCTTACGAGGCGATGAAGGCAAGTGCTGACAAGGCTTACTCGCAAACAAAGAGCCAAATAAAAAAGGGAGAAGATCCCACGCTGACTGAGGAAGAGGCGCTTGATGTGTTGAGAGAGCGTGCAAAAAGAAATCCTGAGTTACGGGCTAAACTAAAAGCGCGAGGGTTATTGTAGTGAGTGAAAAAGCATTAGAAACTTTAAGCGATGACCAACTGCTTTCTATGGTCGTGCCGGACATTCCCAGTGTAGGAAATTACTCTGACGATGAGCTGATGTCCTTGGCCCAAACAGATCTTCTAAACTCAATCGACACTAAGGCTGGTGCGTCTGCTGGGGTGAGAGCCCAGGTGGCTGCAGCTCAATCAGTTGACGATAAGCTGGCCACTCTTAAAAAGTTTTACCCTGATGCCGTCCCTGTTGAGGTCCTTGATCCCAAGAATGGCGCCTCCAGGTTTGGTCGAGGTAACTTTGTATTTACTAACCCAGAGACTGGGACGCTCACGCTTTTTGATGAGGATGTCAGATTGTTCGGGATGCCCATTCCCACCCTGGGAGACTTTGCTGATGTGGGTCCAGAGATAGCTGAGACTATTGGTGGTATTGGTGGCGGCATTGCTGGTGCAGCAGCT
>WLWF01001408.1_pt1 | contig 19765 bp, 21 predicted proteins | sample 6718331 | NCBI WGS metagenome assembly WLWF01 (sample SAMN12718692, study PRJNA515312) | sponge metagenome | isolation source: marine sponge | host: Mycale hentscheli | place: New Zealand: South Island, Marlborough, Capsize Point | collected 2003-05-01
TCTTTCATGCCTATCTAAAGCATTTGCAACTTGCTGAACAGTTGGCTTTTTAGTCGATTGTCTTGGTTTCGCTGTCGTTTTCTTGTTCGGCATTTCCTATACCTCTAAGGCTTTCTAATAATGATTTAGATTTTAAATCAACCAATTGTTTTTTATCAGTAAATTCTCTTGCCATTGGTTCAATCTCAATACATCTTTGTTGTAAGGCTAAAACATCATCAAATAAACTTCTTTGTTCATCGGTCATATCTTCTTTGTTGTATTCTTCTACCTCCCCATCATCGTTTCTAACTTGTATATCTGACATATTATTCTCCTATTGTTTTTGTTTCTTGTGTTGGTGTAACTAACTCAGCTATTTGATTGCTTATGTTAGCTTTGTATTCTGCAACTTCATCTTCTCCCATAGCAGATTCTACCCATCCTGTTATTTGGTCATTTGTCAGATTAGCAAAAGCAGTAAAGCTAGATAAATCAGAAGTATCTAAACCTATTGAACCATAAACAGAAGCAGTTTGTGGATTGCCTTCAGCATCATTATTAGCATCATCAGTTCCTGTTAATCGCCAATGCACATTAAAAACAGTATCAGTATTATCATCAATGGTTTTTACATCTACAGTTTTACAATCCCAAGTATAATTTATTGCCATATTATCCCTCTAGTGTTTCTATTCTTGATTTTAAATCATTTATGATATCTTGTTGTTCCTGAATGGCTTTTACAAGTAATGGTGTTATTTTTCCATAATCAACCATTTGCATTTGTTCATCATCTTTATTACCTGAAACACCTTCAAGCCATCCCGCTTCTTGTACTTCGTGTGCAATAAAACCTTCTGAAGATTCTCCTGTTTCTTTCCAATTAAATTTAGAAGGTTTTAATTTATTTAATCTTTCTAAACCATTTTCCATTGGCTGTATATTTTCTTTTAGTCTGTAATCCGAAGACGTATTAAAAGCTGTAGCAGTAGTAGAAGTTTGTATTGTACCTACTGTGCTACTTCCTCTGACAAAAACCAAAGCGTTATCTGTACCTGATGAAGTTCTTGTGTCATGTAATAAGATACCATTATCAGCCGCACCATTTATTTTTAAACAAAATCTACTTGTACCAAGCTGTCCACCACCTGTTTTATCGGTAGTATTTAATAAAAGGTTGCCATCTGAATCTATTCTGACTCTTTCTGAGCCATTAGCAAAAAATTCTATTCCTGCACCAGAGATAGCTGTAGCAATAGCCAAGTTAGTAGTATTATTTATAAAAAATGAACCATAAGAAGTGCCTGAACCCTGCAAAACTAGCGAATGACCTGTGTCATGGTCTAATATAATATTTTGTGCCGCATCAACAGTTAGACTTCCACTTGATATATCTATTTCTGTACCATCAATAGTTATATTATCTACAGTAATTCCTGCATCTGCATCGACCACACCTGCAAATGTACTTTTTAAATTTTCATCAATACTTATAGCTGGGGTTGTACCTACAGTTGTACCTTTACTAATAACTAAATCATCTGCTGAATCATCTAGTCCAATATAAAAATCTTGTGCATTACCATCAAAAACAATTTTAGTATCTTCTTCTCCACCATCTCCAATTGTTAATGAAGGTGTTGTGCCTTTAAGAACTAAATTGCTATTTGTTAAAGTAGCGACATCTACATTGCCAATTTTGAAATCTATTTGGTCATCTGTATCTGCTGTTATAGATGTATCAGCATCAGCATCTAAAATTACTTCTCCACCATTTACATCCAAAGTTCCTGTAGTGCTTAAATTACCATTTACTGTTAAAGCACCTGATGTTGCATTATCTGCGGTGATTGATAAAGGCAAAGTAATCCATGCGTTGTTTGCAGAATTTCTTAATTTTAATAAATTGTTTGAAGTATCAATCCACCATTCATAAGCAAATTTGGTAGATGGTTCTGATGAACCTGAATTGTTAGATACTATTGCATCTAAAGCATTATTTAAGTCTGCTCTAAAATTAGCACCTGATTGATTAGCTATATCATAATCGTGTTGAGCCATTAAAAACCTCTTGCTATATAGTCAAATGTTCTAGCGACAATTGTACCACTACTGTTCTTGAATGTAATTGTAAAACCTGTGCTAGACACACTTGTTATTTCATAAAAATCTCCACTTGCCATATTCTGTGCAGTAACAGCAATTTTTGGAGTAACTAAAAATCCTTGACCAAAAGTAACACCTAATGAACTTGTGCTTGATGTTAATTGTTGTGTATCAAATTTTTGGAAAGCTTCTAAAGTTGCAGACAATGATGATATATAAACTTGATGTGTGACATCACCTGATGTGACTTGCAATCTAAATTTAAAAGCACGACCAAAATAATTTCCGATTCTGAAGTTTTGAAAATCAGTAAATGTTGGTGAGCCACTAGGGTCATCATTGGTTGTTGCTATTTGCAATTGAACTTCTACATCATCATAAGTATTTAAATCAAAAGATTCATAACTATCAATATTTCCTGAACGAGTATCTATAAAGTCTGATGTAGAATCTGTGGTAAAAGCAAATGCAGAAGTTAATCTGTAAGAAGCGGCGGCAATACCTGTATCAATAACATTAGCAAAATCATAAGTACCCGCTAAATCTACACCACCTGCTGAATCTATAAATCCCACTTCGTCAATCAATCCTAATGAATCAAATAAAGTATCTGCTTCTAATTTTAATTTTTCATCTATAACAACCATATTTGCTTTAGTTCCAGCAAAAGATGGATTTTCTGTTCTTGTTAAAAATTGTGTTGATTGAAATAAATCAGGTGTAACTGTATTTACTACTGTTGTAGCATTAGCAGATTTAATGCCAATAGAATCAACAGCTTTTATCAAATAAGTACCAACTAATAATGGTACTTCTGTTGAGTTCGCTATACCTGATACAGCTTCTCCTACTTGAGTAGATTGTTGCCATACTGCACCTGATGTAAGTGATGAATGTCTTATCTCATAAAAACCACCAATCTTGACATCTAAGTCTGTTGTAGGTGTCCAATTTAAACTCGCAGTATTACTATCTGCCCTTAAAAATAAATTAGAAACATCTGATGGTACTGCGGTTAAACCATAAATTCTTTGTGTGGTTGATGAAAATTCTGATGCAACACCAACAGTATTAATTGCTCTTACTCTAAATTCATATAAAGCTGGCTCAATATCAAAAAATTCAAAATTAGTTCCCTGTGATGTTCCAGCACCTTGAAAAGATGCTTCTGTAGATTTTTTAAACTCAACATCATAATGATCTATTGTTACACCTAAATCTTCCCATTCTGTGTTTGTCGATGTACCAAAAGTTAAAATGGCTTTTGCTTTTACACCTGAACCTTGCGTAGTAGTAAACAATTCTTCTGTAACAGAATTGATTGCTGGTGTATTTACATTAGGCAAAGTTCCAAAGTTTTCTACCTCAAATATTTCTGTAGCAAAATCAGAATAAACTCCTAGTCTGTTTTTTGCTCTAACAGCCACAAAGTATTGTCCAGCTTCTAATTTATCAATAGTAAAACTTTCGGTGACACTTCTGCCTTCAAAATCATAACTAGCTTTATTTTCAAAGCGTACTGAATTTAATCTGTTGATGCCTATTTCATAAGATTCAACAGAAGATTTGTTAGGTTGAGTCCAATTGATAGTAACCCTGTTAAATAATGTTGGTGGTATGGTAATTAATTCTTCAGAAGGTGTAGTTATTGTTGGTTTATCTACAGATGAAAAATTAGGTAAGTTAGTATTGGGCGACGTATCTTCTGCTTGAATCAAACCAAAGTCATAAACATCATCATCGTATTCTCTTGCGGTAATATCTACTTCATCATTATTTTTTATAGCAAGTCTCATAATCTTAAACTTCTTGCCTTGATTAGAATTAAGCGTATTCCAACCTAAAGATTCTAACGAAATAAAAACTACATCACCTATTTCTGCTCTGAGTCCTTCAATTGTTGATGTAAATTTAAAAACCAATGACTTCCTAGATTGTTTCATGTTGATTGTAGAAATCATCTGTGACCTTTCCATTTGGTCTGTAAAAGGTAGTTCAATTGCTCTTTCAAGACTCAAGCCATTATCTTCTGATTTGAATGTTGTACTTTCTACAATAGCAAAATCTCCTTGCATATCTCTTTCTTTGTTAAAAAAAGTTGCTCTGATTTTATTTGCTTTATATTCTTTACCACCTAAAGATAATTCAAAAGCACCAACAATATTATCTTCATCAAAACTTTGTACTGCTGTACCTGTATCATCAATTAATAATTTATATTTACCACTCGAAAATATTAAAGAACCTCTACAAGATGTAAGCAGTTTTTCAATATTATCTAAGGCTTTATTATTGGTATTTAATATGCCATTACAGGTATATTTTTTTTGAGTTTTATCGCCTACTGTAACTTCAGTATCACAAATATTTCTTGCAGTAGTAAATGATGCTGTGTCAATTTGTGAACTTGGCACTGACCTACCATAAATGGTATTGGTTAAATAATCTTCTATACAGTCTGCTGGATTATCGCTAAATACTTTATACGTACTTCCACCTGAAGTAGTGCTTCTGGTTTTTTTACCAATGACATCAAAATTTACTTGCGGTATTCCTGTATTGCCGAACACTTCAGGTTCAAACTTAAATCTAACAACCGCATAAGCAACACCTTGCAATCTATCTGATGCTGTCCAAGTGCCATTGGTTTCTGATATTAAATCTTGGTCTGCTGTTTGTGTTGTCGTGCCATTGTATATTTCATATTTGACTATGCCTTCGTATTTAGGTTTATGAATATTTTCTGTGGCAAGTGTAGTTATTTGACCGCCTTCACCTTCATTAATAGCTATAATATCTGTTAAAGAAGTATCATATAAATCAGGTGTAGTATTTACCTTGTCATTGTTTAAATAGATTTGGCTTACACCTTGAATCTCACCTTCGGCAATTGCATAAACCACATGAAGAAATTCATTATCATCACCTGATACATGATAAAAAATTGGTGTGCCACCTACTCTTCTTTCTCCATAAATTACAGGTAAAGGATTGGTAGAACCTTGTTGATTGGATAAAGCTGAACGTGCTTGTGCAGACATATTATCAGGAAAGTCTTGATTAATAGCACCTAACAATTGACTACCAACGTAAGCACCAGCGATAACTGCCGCCGCACCAATAGCTATTACTGTACCAGCGGCTAAAGGTATGATTGATATGCCTGTAGTAGCGGCAAAACCAGCTACTATTGATGTACCAATCTTAGCGAATACAGGTGCTAATGCTGGTAAAGCAAAAATACTTCCTGTAAAAAATAAAGCTGTTATAAATAATATTATGTTTCTAATTTTCATTGCTAAATCTATATGCAGAATCAAAATTGTTAAAATCAGATATTGGCAAAATTGCTGTACCTATTTGTTCATCTACAGATGCCATTTTACTACCAATACAAATATGACATGAATCCCAATTTTCATTATGTTTAACTAATATATCGCCAAAGATAGCCTTTGTTGGATGATACTCTGTCATGCCTAATTCCAAACATCTACCTGATATTCTTTGGGCAAATTCTTTTTGAAATTCAATTGCACCTTCCTTAGTAGAATATTTTTGATAAATTATTTTTAGTAAATCTGTACCTAATACCTTATCAAAGTATTCAACAATAAATGTATTACAATCATTAGTTCCCCATGCAAAAGGCTCTTTCAATTTAGCTTCTATGTAATTATTTGCTTTTAATTTATCTATCATCGTATTTCTGTTGGTAGATTTATTCTGCTTCCTGATGAACCATAATTAACTGTTGATGTTGCTTTTACAGGTCTTTCTAAAACACTATCACCACCACCACCAAATTCTGTAGTTGTAGCACTTTCAGATAGAGTGATTGTAAAATAATCTGTAGCAGAAGCATCAACTACAGTATGTGATTTATTTAATAAACTTCTATCCAAGCCACCGACATCATCTAAACCTTCTAAAGTTATTGTGTCGCTGTTTGCTAAACCATGACTTCTATAATGAACTTTTACAGTTGCAGAAGAAGCTGTAGTTTCTATTGGATTCGTTCTAATAATAAAGCCATCTAAACGAACTGCATCACTACCACCTCTTGCAGTACTTGTTGCTGTTGTCGAAACAACAACTGTAACTGTATTTGCTGTAATGGCTGTAACAGTATGTGCTTTATTAATATCGGAAGCTGGTACACCACCAACTGCTGTTGCACCTGAAATGGTGATTGAATCACTTACAGCAATATTATGTTCTGCAAAATCTATTACTAAAGATGTTGAACCTGATGTAGCTTTTAAAGGATTGGCTAAAACAATATTTTTTTGTGTAATTGCAACTGTAAGTGTATCTGTAGTTCTTGCTGTTATATTGTGATCTAAAGAAAGGATTCTACTTTCAATACCGCCAACAGATGTTGTTTCTAAATTGAAAGAAACTGCTTCTCCTACTTTAGCAAAGTTATCTGCATTGACTGTAATTGAATTAGAACCTGATGTAGTTTGTATCAATACAGGTGCAACCAATTCATCATCAACTGTGATTTCACTACCACCAAACTTTCCTGATTTAACAGATGTTATTGTATTTGGAACTGCAATTGTAAAACCAAAACCATCAGAATCTATTGAAGTTATTGCATGAGTTCCAGCACCCTCTGAATGATTGATTGCAGAACTTAAAATAAATTCGCCATCATCAAATGTTTTGGATTCAAAACCATTTATCTTGACTTGTTGTCCTACAGAAAAATTTGCTGTGCTTCTGTTTGCATAATTAATATGTATTCTTACTGAACCTGATTGCAAAGTGAGAGATGGATTCGTTGGTTTTATTTCTCTAAAAATACTTTTTTGAGCTGGTGAAGTATTATTGATTGGAGATGTTGTAGAACCTTGTGTTGATACACTAGAACTACCACCACCTGATGCAGTAGCACCTGTAGTCATTCCCCAATTCAATTCTTTAACTACAACTGAACTAAACCTAAAGCCTGTATCTCCTGAAAAAAAACTTTGTTGAGATTCATTATTTGTAAATCTTGTATTGATTCTATCAAAGTCCACAAATAATGAACTTGCTTGTACTGCTATTGTGCTTGTTCCAGCATCTACATCTTCTTTAATTACAGGATTATTTAATCTGCCATCAAATATTAATAATGGGTCTGAAACCAAAGCATCACTACTATCTAAAAATGCTTTATAAATTTGTACTGTTCTATCTAAGTAACCGCCTGTTAAAAATAAATTAATATATGTTGTGTCTACTCCTGATAAAGCAATTGTTATTGTTTCAATATTTGCTTCATTGGTTTCAACAATATCAGAAAAATTTAAAAAACTTCCTGTTGGTGTATAAGTATTTGAATCGTAGGTGACAGGAATATAAGCATCAGACAAAAAATAACTGACATCATCAAAAGATAATTTAACTAAATGAAAAGGTTTATTGGCAGATTTAACAATCTCTGTTTGAAATGCACCTGTGCTTCCTCTATCCATCTCATTAAAATATTTCTACCAATGACATACTAAAACCATATAAAGCACTTACATCAGTATTAAATTGCGTAATATCATCACCAAAAGAAACTGTAAAAGGTACTGCTGAAAAAACTATAGTTTCATCATTAGCAACTGCATTTAAAAGATTAGGTGCAAAATTTAAGGTAGCGTGACTTGTACCATCTGCATCCATATCAGCAGTAGCCATATATACTTTTGAATGACCACTAAATTTAAAGAAATCACCAGCTTTTATAATACCTGATTCTGAAGCTGTAAGACCATCTATAGTCGCTGAATTTGCACCAACTGACACCGCACCATCAACTACAGGAGATTCGCTTGTATCGCCTTGCGATGTGCTTATTACAGGCGGTACATAAGTAAAGGTTTCAAACTGACCTTGTTGCTTCATAGCAAAAGCATAGATAGGTGCAAACTCTGATCTGGTCATTGGTGGAAATTCCACTTCTAACAACCATCTTTGTCCGCCTCTTCTTCTTACCTGTCTTTTTAAATTTTGTGTAACAGAAACTAAAGTAGGTTCTATAGATTTAATATTTACGCTACTTGCCGCTGGTGATGTTGGGAAACTGCCACTCATGTTACAAAACCTCTTCTACCTCGCTTATTAAATTCACTTTCAATTATGGCAGATATAGTAGGTGCATTTTCTGTGATTGCAGATAAAGTATCTTTTGAATCAAAGGCTTGAATATTGTAAGTAATATTTACAGGCATACCGCCTGAACCCATGCCACCACCTAATCTATTATTTGGCACGATTGTTCCTGTTTTATTTGGTACAAATAATTCTGCACCAGCTTCACCAACGATGTAAGGTTTATTTGCGGTAACAGTACCACCTCTTTCCTTGCCTCCTATGCCACCAAGAAAAGAAGTAAAGCCACCTGTAATTTTATCTATAATTAATTTTCTAATTGCTATTCTTAATAATTCTTTGATAACAAAGTTTGAGAAATCTTTAAAGGCAAACTTACCTGTCATCAAGCCATCAACCAAAGTATCTTCAAATTTTTTCATCGATTTAACAGTTGTATTTTCAATAGCCTTGCCTGTTTCTCCCAACTCTTGTTTATATTTAGCTAAAGGACTTAAAGCATCTGTAAATGCTTGTGTACCTCTGTTTGCAAATTCATCGTTTCCATTAGTCAAAGTATTCATGGCTTCAACAGAACTACCGATTAATCCTTTATATTCTCCTATCTTTCCTATAATCCCTGAAAAACCTTCTTTGGTTTTGTTTTCAAATTCTAATTGTCTTTCTATAAGAGAATTAATAGCATCTTCATTCATGCCAAAAAAGTTAGTTGCTTCTAATAAACTTTGTTGCAAAGCAGTGACCATTTGACCACCGCCAATAACTAATTCTTGTATGGCTAATAAAGCTGTTTCAACACCATTGATAATATTTGTTGCCAATGCTTCACTAAATTTAGCTATGCCTCCTTCGTTTTCAGCAAAGGTTTTAAACATTGTAGTAAATTGATTTACAAAAGTTTGCAAGATTGGTGTGAAAGCCGCAAAGACATTATCTTTCAGACTGTTTAATTGTCTGCTTAAAATATTAGAAGTATCGTTAAACCTTTCTACAGCATCTACAGCATTACTTGATATACCAATACCGAGTTCTAGCATTTTATCTTTTAAACCAGCAACCGCATCGCCACCTTGATTTAAAATTGCAAATAGTTGCTGTCCTGAACGACCAAATAAATTAGTTAGTGCTGAGTTTTTTTCTGCGGAAGAACCCAAAGCGGCTATACCATCTGCTGTTTCAAGTAATAATTGTTCTGTGCCTTTAAGATTGCCTTCGCTATCTCTTATATTAACACCTAAATCTTTAAATAAATCTGCTTGTGTTTTTAGACCGCGACCAGCTTCACCAATATTTTTACTAAATTTAAGTAATGATTTATTTGCACCTTCTGTAGAACCACCTGCCTCTTCAGAAGCTATTTGAAATGCTTGTAAAAATTCGACAGATACACCCAATTGATCTGACGTTTTACCGAGTGTGTCTATATAAGCAAATGATTGTTTTCCTAATGCACCTAATGCAAAGCCAACAGCACCAATACCAGCGGTTAAACCACCAAAAACTTTTAATGCTTTGCCAACACCATTTTTTAATTTATTAAGACTTTGAGTAACTTGTCCAAAAACAGCTTTAGTTTTATTAACCGCAGAAATGACAATATTTAATTTACCTAAGTTACCCATTGTTTTCCATTTTACTATTCATTTCTTCTAAATATGCCAACCAATAAATAAATTCATCTACTGTCATGCTCTTTTGCAATTGTTCAACTGTCATGCCGAGCCTGTCCGCAAGAGCAAACATAGCAAATAAGTCAGAATCGGCTTTTACTTTTCCTGTGCTTTTTCAGATGTAACACTACCTAAAATTTCAGATGCAACATTAGACAAAACCTCTACATCAGCTTTAGTCATAAGGCTATCCTTATCAGCTAATGTAAAAAGTTTATTACCATCTGCATCAAGACTTTTGGTAATGATTGCATAAACCATGACTTCTAAATCACCGCCATTTGCCATTTTGTAGAGTTTTTTAGACTCTTGTAATGTCAATGGTTTGGTAAAAATTTCTAAAGGTTGATCTTCTGTTCCCCATTCTTTGACTTCAATTTTTTTAATTTCTTGACTATCAAAGTGAGCAACGACATTATCAATCGCTTTAGTCATTATGAGTAAGTACCAATAGCCAATGCACCTGTACCTTGAAATGCAATAGTCATTTCAACAAGTCCATCATGAGCCGCAGTTCTAGTAACATCAGTTACGATAGCTGTGCCTGACAATTTGTATGCACCACTTGCTGTTCCTTCAGGTGCTAAATTCATAGTGAATGAAGAACCTATAGTCAAAGAAACTTGACCTGAAGTATCAGTGTCATCAAAAAATACATCTACTGAACCTGAAAATTCAGTCAAAGTAGCTTCAAATGTTTTTGCTGAGTCACCCATTGAAGTAGATTCTGTAGTATCGCCTGTTTGCGTGATACTGTAAGACCTAACTTCTGCCAAAGCATTACTGCCTGTTTGAACTACACCAGCTTTACCTGTTAATGTTGCCATTATTAATCCTCTTTAGATTTTGTTTTAATTTTAGATTCTCCTTCAAGAATCCACCCATTTTGTTTAAGATTTTCTACTTCTGAATCAAAAACAGTAATTTTGCTTTTGCCATCAGGAGAAACCATTACATTTTTATCCATAATAAAAACCTCTATAAAGCGACATCTGCTGCCACTTCTGTAGTTTGATAACCTATATTATATACCATAGTCATAACAGCAATAGGTTGTTCACCCTCGCCATTATAATTTATTTCAGTTGAGTCTAGGAAAGAATCTCTAGCTAAATTGTTGTGAGTTACATCTGCACCCATAGCCGCTTCAACTTCTTTAGCAATCGTATCAATTGTATCGTCATAATTGCTATTGGCTTTGACATACGCTTCAACCACTAGAGATAGATTCCTTTGTATTGTTCTACTTGAACCCATTTCTAGTAATTCTGAATCTTCAGATTTTGTATAAATAATTATTGCTGGTAGCTTAGATTCTTCTAAATTATAAACTCTGCTTTGATAAACATTTGATCCTGTAGTGGTTAGACCTGTTAAGGTTGTACCTACTCTTTCTCTTATTTGTTGTCTGATATGATTTGCCATTATTGTTCTTGTAATATTAAAGCTGTAATGCCTGTGTTGTCAGGTTGGACATTTACAACAGAATAAGTTTTTGCACCTTTCAAAGTATTGCCATCAAGATCAGTTTGTGCTGAAAAAGCCAAAGTATCGCCATGACCTGCTGATGATACATCTTTGGTTTTACAATATGCGACAGGTGTACTACTCTCAACTCCAACAGTTAAACCATCTACTGATAAATATTCATCTTCAAGGATAACCTTGATAGTTGTTGCAGAACCACCGCTAACAGTATAAGTAGCAGATACACCATGTCCATAAGAATCATCAAAGTAGCCATCAAAATCAGCATCAAATTCTAAAGCCATTTACTTTTCCTTTCTCCTTTTGACTTTAACTTCTGATTTTTCTAAACCAACACTTCTATCTTTTTTTTCAGATACTTTGCCATCGGATGCTTCTGCTTTACCATAACTCATTAAAGTATTTGCAGTATCGTTATCTAATTCGACAACTTCACCAGCAGAAACTTTTTTGCCATCAGCAACTGTATCTCTAAGAATTAAAACTTTCATTTTGCCTTCCTTGTTTTTAGAAAGGGCAGTAGAGAAAACCCCTACTGCCTTTTCAGTTGTTAATACCATCTATTAACTTGCGTTACAGAAAGAAACTGCGTGTCTTACAGCTACGTCTACTGATTGTAGGGCAACGATTCTAACTGTACCTGAAGTAGAGTTAGAGTAAGGATCAACAGTAATGTCTAAACCACCAAAGAACCCAATTAATAGGTCATTGAAGTTTCCGAACACATAGTTATTCGCAGTAATTTGATTAGAAACAACTACAGGATAGCCATTTACTTGTCCATTTTCTGCTACGAATAAACCACTACCTGAATCTTTAGCAGTAGTTTTTAGCGTACCAAAGTTAGCTGGATTAATGATGTAAGCTAAATCGCCCACTAAAGCATTATCTACAGCAACACTTGTTTCAATTGAAACCATTTCTGCAAAAGTAGGTGCAGCAGCACTACTTAAAGAAACAGTATTGATACCTGAAGTGTTAGTGATACCTCTTGGATTTCCACTAGAACCACTACCTTCTAAAGCACCATCATCAATTGCAATTGCCATTGATTTAGCTAAGTCATCACGAATTAAGTTTTCAACATCTAAAGATGATTGAAGCATTAATTGACGAGTAACGTCTGTGTGTACTCCAACAGTTTTTGGAGACATAGTTACAGAACCAATTACCATTTCAGACTCACCAGATGCACCACCTTCTGCACTAATAAAAGCGGCAGATGCGGCAGATGTTTTCTTAGGAATCTTAACATCGCCAGATAGTCCATTTAGGTTTGTAGCCAATGGCATTACAGCAGATGCGTTTCTAAGTGCATCAATGAAACTTTCAGGTCTGAAATCTTGTCCAACAAGACCAGCATCATCAGATGCGTTCAAATCCCTAGTGTTCCAATTAGACATAACTTCAGGTGGTAACATAATACCTTGTGCAGTTCTGCCATAGTGTTTAGATGCTTCTTCTGAACATTCAAATTCAAATTCAGCTTCCCTTTGTGCGTTTCTGTCAGTTGGATTAGCTAAAGCATTGATTGCTTTCATAATCGAAAATTGACGTACTTCTTTTTTAGTCATGCCAATCTCAGGAGTTTCTAAAGGCTTATCAGTCGCTATTTGGTCTAATAAGATTCCTCTAAATTCTTCTACTGAGTTACCATCTTGAATAGCCTTGTCAGCTAAGTCTCTTCTGTTATGTCTAACAGCTAAGTCCATAATTTCTTTAGAATTTCTAACGAATTCGGCTTTAGCTTCAGCAACAGATTCTTGCCTAACTTCATCAAGGTTTATTTCATTTTTAACTTCTTCAGTCATTGTTTTTACCTTTATGGTTGTTTGTTTATCTTGAGAACGACCTACTCCAACTTCAGATGAACTGTCTGCTGGAATTGAAACTACACTTACTTCGAGTGGTGTTGTTTGAACTCTAAACATAGGTCTAGCATCTTTCATTTCTTTCATTCGTTCCATGCCATTTATCTTATAGCCAACACTGATATTTTGACGAATACCATCTTTGACATCTTGATATATTTCTTCTGCCAATTCGCTTCGACCAAAGCGAACTATTGCCTTCGCACTTTTTGTTGCAAAATCAATTTCATACCTTTCGACCACACCAATCTGTTTTTTCATGTCATGGTCTAAGAGTAAAGGACTTCTGCCACTACCAATAAAGCTAGTGTCAATGTCCTCTTCAGAATGTGAGATTATCTCCATGCCAAAATCTCTTTCAACAGGTTCTTCGGAACTAACTCCGATTCTCACTCTTCTTTTTTCTTCATCGATATAAGATGCTCTTGAAAGGTCTAGAGTTCGATAGACAATATCGGACTTATCTAGTCTTTCTTCTTCATCTTTATCTTCTTCATCATAATGAAATGGTCGAGATTCCATATCTTTTTCATCATCTTCCATTTCTTCCATCATATCCTCATGTTTAGCAAACGATATTACATAAGTATCGTCTGTTTCCTCTACATTGAGAATATGTCTATCTTCTTTATATTCCATAGATTTATCCTCTTTGTTTTTGGTTGATAAAGGATGCCCTTCAGGAAGTAAATCAGTATCGTGTTTACCACTTCTGAATCTGCCATTACGCAAGGCGTAAAGAAAGGAATTAATCCTTGCCGCCGCCCATTGTTCAGGACTACTTACTGAAGGTCTTACGGAAGCTGGATTAGTCTTATAAGCACCAATCCCTCTTTCATAAACTTTTGATAATACTCCGACAGTAGTTCTTTTAGATTTTACATCGCCTACTTCTTCGTTATGTTCTTCTACTTTGTTTTCTATCATTTTCAGAGCCTTGCCTGATACTGCTCTGGTTTCTTCTTCTTTTTTCATTTGTTCTACTAATCTTCTTGACCAAGCAAAACCAGCATCTCCTCCCCATAATGCCCATGCTATTCTGCCATTTGAAGGATAGCCTTCTTCTCCTGAATTAAAACCTTCAGCTTCTTTATCAACTTCGTGTCTGCTAAAAAAACTAAACATTCTTTTGATAGTATCATCAGATAAATTTTCACCTGCCACTATCTGTCTTGCTCTTACTGCACCTACTCTAGTTCCGCCACGACCAAATTCTTCACGCCAATCTAAGCCTTTTTGTGCTTCGACTTTCATGCCTTCGTTCGGTCTAGCCATCTTCGCCACCCTCGCCACCCTGTATGTCAGCTTCAACAGGCATCTTCATACCAAAAGGTTGGAAAGCTGTTTTCACACCATATTGTTCTGCCAACTTCTGTTCTCTTTCGTGTTGCTCGAATAACTCCTCAACATCTCTACCATAATTTGCTTGAACATCTTGAAATGTCACTAGACCTGACTGCATACCGCTTATAGAAGCCATCATTTCTTTTTGTGGATCAACCCATGAAAAACTTCTTGGTATAAAGTTTGCTGAATTAGCAAACTTATCGTATCTGCTCATTGGCAAAGGTTGGTTGGTACTTGGAGATGTTGAGATAGCACCACTTGATATTGACATCTCTAACCACCTTTCAAAAACAGGTCTAACGAAATGGTCAATGGTAAATCTTTGATACAGTCTGTACATCTCTCTATCTTCTAATGCACCCGCTCTTAGGGAACTGTAATTTACAGAACTAAGGTCATTGGTTAAAGCGTGATAAGAAATATTTAAACCTGATGCAATACTTCTTAAAACTTGTGTACTGAATGATTCAAAAGCTGATGTTGGATGGTCAGGATCAAAAGATTTGAAATCCATTCCAGCAGGTAATTGTTCAAATGTTCCAGCTTCAGCGTTCATTATCGGTACATATTCTTCATCTTCGCCATCGCCTACATAACTATCGCCATCAGGACTTGTAAAAAATCCCATCTTACTTGCTGAAACTCTTGCAGAAACTATTTCTGCTTCAAGATAACCGCCAAGCATTTTTATATTTGCCATAGCAGATGCAGTAAATGGCACACCTCTATTTTGTTCAGGTCTATTAGGAATATAGGCATGAATCATTTCATCAGCATTTAATCTGATGTGGCTTTGTCTTGCGTAGTATTGGTTATCAAATGGATGATTTTTGAAGAGATAATAAGCAATAGGCTTATTACTTGCATTTAGTTCCACGCCCATTTTTATTTTATTACCACCCTTTTCAGGATTGTCGTTTTTAGTTTCATCTAAATGATCTGCTTCTAAAAACTCTATCTGATAACCAAACTCTGAATCTCTTGACTTAACATGACGAACTAATACTTCGCCATCTCTTGCTAAAGATTCAATAAATAATTTTTGACAGTCTATAAAAGTTAATCTGCCATTGGTTGTGCAATTACCTAAACGACACCACTGATGCCATTTCTCTTCAATGATTCTGTTTGCTACTAAATCCAAACTACCATCATCGTTTCTTGCTTTCATTGATAAACGAATACCATTGTTGCCAACAACATTGGATTGCATCAGATTCAAATATCTTTGCACATAGCTATCATTTCTTGCTAAGTCTCTTGACCTATCTCTTAATAATCTTAAATTGGTTTTTATCTCTTCATCAGCAGATGTAGATGTTTGCAGAAAATCAGAAAATAATCTGCTGGTACTTGCACCATTGTATTTTCTTAGATTAAGTGTTTTTCTTCTTTTCGGTTTTCTTGTAAATCTGTCGTACCAAGCCATTAGAATTTAACCTCTATAGTATTACCTGACCTTTGTTTATTTTTAATTCTTGCCTTTTTAATTTCTTCTAAATATTCTACTTTGTATCTATCTCTAAAAGTTAATAATTCATCTACTGACATTCTTGATAAAGAACGACCAGCAATAGAAAAAGAAGATTGATCTATTGATGCTCTATTCTCTAGAACAGCTTGTATATTATCTAAAACTTTTTTTGCATGACTTCTTAAATCAGCATTGGTATTAGCTAGATTTTTTACTACTGTTGTTCTGCCTGTATCTACTCTTATTCTTTGTGAATCAGATGTTCTAGTAATAAAAGCGTTCCAAACAAAATCACCATCTGAATAACTAGCTGTAGTTGAAGATGCTACTTCAACAAAATAAGTATCATCAGCTTCAGTAGCGGTAATAGCAAACTTATGTGAGCCACCACCACCTGAATCTTCGTGGAATTCATAAGTTAAAGCATAAGCAGATGTAGGATATTCGTCAGCTAAATCATCTCTTCGCCATAATAATCTATCGCCTACAACAATAGTATCTGGTTCTTGAGTTGGATAATTGGTTCTGTCAAATGCGTTGGACATACTTTATATACAAAAATTTCTTCTAAAAAAATAGAATTAAAAAGCATTTTATCATTAAAAGATAAATAAAATTAATTTAATTTATTTGCAGATAATAGTTGTAAATCTCTGTGGATTTGCTATTGTTACAATATAATTTTAAAAAAAAGGAGAAAATTATGTTAAAAAATAGAATCATAACTTTAATCAATAGCGAATATACTAATTACTTTCCACAATTAGAATCTTTGAAAAATAATGTAGCTTACTTCACTGAAGCGTGTCAGGAATTCATTGATAAAAATGGCGAGTTAGATGATATGTCTGAATCACAAAGGGAAGAGTACCTTTCAATGTTGAAAAAAAAATATCCATCTTGCGATGTTTATGCATCAGCTAAATCTTTTATGACTTGGTATCGTTCTATAAAAAAAATACAAAAAGATTATGGAATCACAGTAGAAGTAAAAATGGTGGCATTTTCAAAAGCGTTTGACTATATTCAAGATGACTGTGAATACAATGGTTCAACCGAAAGAGATTCGGCACACTTATTTTTTAAATTGACAGAAAAGCAAATCAAACAATGGGCAATTGAAGCAAATGAGTTTGAAGGATTAGGTCAAGCTGGAGTAAAGGTTGGGCAAAAAATTGGATTAGATTTGTGTGACAATAGACTCACAATATGGCTTAACTAATTCTCTCTCAAGAAGAAAGCCACCTACTCAGGTGGCTTTTTTTTACCAATCATTTACCCAAGTATTTTTTCTTCTGCGATTGATTAGATTCTTTCTTTTCTCTTGTTTTGGTTGTGCTTCTTGAGATTCGCTTTTGGTTTTTATTTTATTTAGATTTGGCGAAAGAATATAAAATCCAGCTAAAGCATAAACAAAACAATCCAATGCTTCATTCCTTTCTCTTGTTTGCTTCCATACCAATTTCTTTTGTCCACGATGAAACTTAATAATTCTTTTCTCTGCGGTCAGTTGTTTAAAATATTCTTCATCGACTGTACTTGGAAAATGAATATATCCAGCTTGATCATCTTCTGCGACATTCAACCAACTAAACAAAGTATCTTTGGCGGTATCAGTTCCGATTGGATAAAGACTTACTCTTTGTCTGCCTGATTGTGTTGGTCTGTTGGCTATTGGCTTACCACTTATACTTTGTCCTTTGATAGCAAATACTCTTCTGCCTTGTCTTGGTTTCACAAAACCATAAACACTTTGTGTTGCATAACCTGAATCAATACAAGTGATGGCTATTTTTAATTTATGATTATTTTCTTTAGTAAATGAAGATAATAAATATTCGTCTAGTTCTTTCCATACTTCCAATTGGTTAGGATCGCCCCAAAAGATTTTGTATTCAATTACATATACCTGATTATCAGCACTCCATCCGACAACCTGTGCTTCTAATCGGTCTGATTGGCAGTCAATTCCGCAACTGAGAACTAAAACATTTTCAGGGATGGTTTCATGGTCATAGTTTTCTCTGCGATTTAACAAACTATCGGATTCTATCTCTTCACCTTTTTCTGCAAAACATTCTCCTAGTGATGTATTTACCCAAACTCTTAACTGTTCAGGATTATTCTTTGCAACTAAAAATGATTCGACAACTTCTTTCCATGTTCGCCATGATGAATACAATTCGTTTAAATGAAAACCAGCAACACTGCTTTTATTGCCTTCTTGAATCCATTTACCATTTTGCATCATGTAAGGTTTATCGGATTCATCAATAAGAACTCCACAACTTTTACAAACATAATTTACATTTTTTAAATCATCATCCCATTTGATGTTTGACCATTCTAAATGTTGATGAGTTTTACAATGTGGACAAGGCACATGATACTTTCTTTGGTCTGATGTATTCCAAGCATCTTGGATTCTACTCATGCCATCTATGGTTGGTGTTGACGTCATTATGATCTTCCTATTCCAAAAAGTAGACGTTCTCTTTCTCGCTAGATCAACAGGATCACCCTCAGGTGTTGGTTGGTATCTATCAACCTCATCCAATAAAACAATCCTACAAGGTCTTGATGATAATGATGCTGGTGAATTACTTCCTGAAATAACAACAAAACCACCGCCAAATGATTTAGACAATATGGTATTGCCACTATCTCTGCTTTTGGAGTCTTTGACTTTACCTCTAAGAGCATCAGAAGCAGTAATCATTTTAGATAATCTTTGTGTAGAAAAGGCTCTTGCCATTTCTAGTGTTGGCATAACTACCAACATTGGTGCAGGATCGTGAGCAATATGATAGCCAAGTATATTTAAAAGTATTTCAGTCTTACCAACTTGAGCAGATGACATGATAACAATGCTTTCAATATCTCTATCATTGAGTGTGTCCATGATGCCACGCTGATATTCAGCACGACTTGTTTTCCACTGACCAGCTTCAGCACTAGATTCTGATGTTAAGACTCTATGATTGTCTGCCCATTCAGAAACATTAAGTTTCTTCGGTGGCTTGAACGTCTGTATCGACTGTTTCCAAATTATCTGTAGAGTTTTTTGGAAGTCCTGAGTTTGCGAGTTCATTTAATGCTTCATGTACTTCAGTTGTTATTAAATCTTCTACTTCAGCGTAGGATTTGAGTCCTAAAACCTGATGTGTGACTTTTGCAGGTATATTTAATAGTTTAGAACGACAATTTGCAATAAAGTTTTGCCAAGTATCAATGACATCATCAGAATGAACTAGCTTGCTTGATAATACTGCTACTTCAATTTCTTTATGATCTGCTTGATTCTTAGTTAGTCTTAATTTCTCTTCATTGATGTCATTTGGAACATCTTTGAGATGCAATCTTGCTCTTTCTCTTAAATATTGTATGTAGGCTTTGCGACAAGCATCCATATCCATACCACCACGACCAATGCCTTTAGGTAGTATGCCTTGTGATACTAAATTAGAAATATACTGTTTTGTTAAGCCTAAATGTTCGCCAACTTCCTTTTGATTCGCCATGTTTTATTTTTTGACTAATTTTTTGGGCGATCTTCGCCTTTTGTGCTTATTCATGCTTGAAGTCTTGAGTTTACGCCTACCAATGCTGGTTTTTTTGTATTTATGCTTAACTTCGTTGTAGTTTGTTTCTTTTCTAACTTTTGCCATTTTCTATCTTAAATAAACTTAATACTTGTAAGCTGTGTCTAAAAAAATACCGAGCCTCGAAACACC
>WLWF01001409.1_pt1 | contig 19744 bp, 13 predicted proteins | sample 6718331 | NCBI WGS metagenome assembly WLWF01 (sample SAMN12718692, study PRJNA515312) | sponge metagenome | isolation source: marine sponge | host: Mycale hentscheli | place: New Zealand: South Island, Marlborough, Capsize Point | collected 2003-05-01
GTTCCTTATCTATATTTTTTAAACATAAGCTTGTATAGTAAACTATTCCAAGCTGCTTGTAATTTATCTATTAATCTCCGCATGGCTTTCCTGTTGCAACGTTAATCCAATTTTCACTTTCAAACCAGTCACGCAGTGTAGCTCCTTTCTTACGGGCACCTTTTACGTTTGATTTACTAGAGCGTTTATAATCTCCTTTAGATGCCGCAGATCGTTTAGCTCTAATCACTTTATCCTTTTCAGCTTTACTCATTGATCTTACCTTAGAAGCAGGTAGACAAACCTTTTTAGTTCCACCACCTTTTACTTTGGATTTTTTATTTAATGGCGATCTTAGTTTAGCTGCATCAGCTAGAGCTTTATCGTTACCAGTACCAATACCATAAGCTGAAACTCTTTGTCTCATCTTATTAGTCTCAGGACTGTGTAACACACTAGCATAGCAATGCTTTAAAGGGCTTTCGTCTAACTTTCTCATTTGTCTAATTTTTTCATTGCTTTATTCCTAGCACACTTCATTTTTTTAGCATACGTAGGATTTTTCTTACGATTAAAAACTATCTGTTGATTTAAACTACCAACAATAGCTTTCTTATTACCTTTTCTACTTTTAATAAGCCAATCAGCTAGATCACCGCAGCTTAAATCTTTAAACTTACCTTTAGCGTCTGCGTACTTCGAGTCTTTCCACTCAGGTCTTTTTTCTGCCATGTTTTCTTCTTACTTTATTTTTACAAGCTTTAGCTATTGCAGCTTGCTTAGGTTTTTTACCAAATCTAGAGCGCTGCTCCATTACGGTTAGTATCTGTATTTTTCTAGCAAAAGGTTTTTTTATATTCATAACCTTACTACACGTAGCTCTAGCATCTGATTCTGTAGCAAATTTTATTTTGACAGTATCTTTAGGATTTTCGTCTGTATATAATCTACGTGATGAACCTTTAGGTTTTTTACCTGTTCCTTTTTTTGGATCTGCCATTACAGTCTTGCATGTTTATAAACCAGTTAGCTAATTGAGTGTCTCTTTTTGTAGCATCATTACGAGATTTTAATTTCTTAACTTTACTACAAGTAACATCGCCTCCGTATAATTTATTTATACGAGCTTTTAAAACACCTCTATACGCTTTAGCCATTACTTCTTTTTCTTATTACCAAATTTACTAGGTCCACCAGCTTTGGTACAACGCACGCCCCAACCTGAAGCGTAAGCCGATGGCCATACTTTAAATTTCTTTTTTGCTGCGGCTTTGCAAGGTCCGCTTATCTTTCCGTATAGTGGTGATCCCATGTTTAAAATTTTTCAGTTTTAATTCGTTTTTTTCTTTTTCTGGGTTGAGGTTTATTTGTTTTATTTTCTTCATCAATACCTATTTCCCAGTCTTGCCAACCGCCAAGCAAAGCTAGCCTTTCCCAAGTTTCTAGATCTTGTGATGTAGCTTGTACTACGTTATTAGTTTTCTTTACAGCTCTATCGAGTGGTACATTAGTAAGCGCTGCTATAACATTAGCGCTAGCTAAGTAAGCTGGGTTATCTAAGCTCCAACCTTTTTCCATCATTTCTTTTTTATCCCACTGATAAGATCTAGCCGCTTGATTAATACGCGATAGCTTAGCAGATATAGGTGGAGATAGTTTAGTAATTTCATAACCTACTTTTTCAAGCTTAGGTTGTTTCTTTTCCATCTCGTTTATGATGCGTATTATAGCATTTTTACCTACTGAAACTGCAGCACCACCAATTCCCATACCTCTTAAAAGTGAGTCCATCATACCGTTGGCTATACCAACATATTTTTTCTGCTTCTCTTCTGTATCTTCTTCATCATCATCAAATGCAAACGCAAATAAAGCTTGTTGCAGCGCATTAAATAATAAGTTCTGCGCTACACCGTAGTATATAATCTTACTTATATTAGTCTTAGCATCGCCTCGGCCATTCTTAAGATCACTAGCAGCTTTCTTTATAAGTCTAGCATACTGAGCCGGCGTGTTAGCAAAAGCTAATACAAGACGTCCTAGTGGACCTGCCTGCTGCATTGATATTCTATCAGGTCTTGAAGACTGTTGCGACTCTTCTGCTGTTTCTCTAAAGTCTACAAATGCCTGAGCTTCAGCTTCAGCATCTGTCATACCTTGTTTTTTCAAAGACTTTATTCTATTGCGATAAAACGTAGCACCGCCTGATGCAATTGCAAAGCTATCTGCTATTTGTGTAGGCGTGAAACCAAACTCGAGTAGTTTATTTATAACACCTTTAGCTCCACCTTTTTTAGCCATGTCTGCAATATCAGCTTCACTTACGTTAATACGTAAACCACCACGACGTTCTTTCAAGAAGTCAGAGTTCATGAGCGTCATAAAGTCAGACCAGTATTGTTTCTGATTTGCAAAAGCTTTACCTGCGGCTAACACATTGTTATCAGTAAAGTTAACAAAGTTAATACTAGATATAGTTTGAAGCAATGCTGATCTTGTATTGAAGAACATTATAGTACCAATACTACCTGTAACCCAGTCTGTAAATCTACCTGTAAGAGTATCGCCTTGGAAGTTTCTGTTACGACCAGACTTCATACGCTGCAACATATTCTCCATAGCTAAACGATATGGTTTACCATACGCAGCTTCAAGTTTGTTTAAGTTTGCTTCGCTAAATATTTCATCTGCATTAGTTTGCCATTGCTCTAAAGCTTTAGCTCGCTTAGTAGTGTTAAGACCTTCAAGCATATCAGTTGTAATCGTACCAGCTGGCCAACCTTCTTTAGGTCCTGCATATTGATCACCTTTTTGTATATACATCAGTTGATCTGCAAAAGTTTTTAAATCCTCTTTACTTTCTACAAACTCAGATAGCTCTTGCATATCAGTCTCACTAATACCTGGAACAGTCATACCTTGCTTTTGCCATATATAAACTCTTACAGCTTGCTCTTGTGTAAACGGTTCACCTGGAACTTTCTTACGTAGATTTTTAGGCACTATACCTAATTGTTTCTTTAAAAACTTATAGTCATTCATCATAGCTATACGAGCTGATGATAGTTCGTTCATTGCTTTACCATATGGATCTAGCAAGTTCTTTTTGTACCACGCCATTTGAGCATCACCAAGTTTGCCTTTAGCAAGTGTTGAGTATAATAAACCTGTAAAGTCTTCAGCTGATGGCGGTATAAAGAACTGGAACCTACCTTTGTTAGCTCCAACTACTTCTGCCTTAACACGCTTATATCTTTTTTCAGATGCAATACCTGTTTTAACTTCTAGTATATCATTAAATTGTTTGTTAAGATCTGTCTCACTATAAAACTGTTTATTAGCTTGTTTAGCATCTTCATCTAATTTAGCCATGTTATTTAACACATCTGGCATACTACTAGATTCACTAAGCGCTAATCTACCTGCTTTGCTTATGCTGTTATTATTAACTTTAGAAGCATTTTGTTGTTTAAGATTAAACGTTTGTGAAACTCTACCACCTGAAGGAGTTACACCGTATAAATCAAATATACTTAAACCAGCTTCTGTTATTATATTGTTTGGATTAATACCAAAACCATTACCAGCAACATTAGGATTAAAATATCTAGCCCATATATTGTCTGTCATATTCCAACCTTCTGGTGTTACAGATGTATAATCAAACGCTTTTTCATCTACATCTGATCTACCTTTTAATTTTTTGTCAGATGTTTCTAGCAAAGCACCTTGTTGATAATTACGCTTTACATTAGGCCATACTTTTTCTATATTTCCATTAATACCTTCTGCTAATAAATACTTAGCTAATATACTAGCTGGCAACGTGTGTTCTTCTACAAATGGATTATCTCTATAACCTTTTTCAAAAAACCTAACAGGCGCAGCTCTTCTCATTAAAGTACCTTGATAAGCGCTTGTTGAAGATAATGCCGCGGCCACAAGTGGTATGTTAACTTCGGGATTATTTTTCATCTCTTCTTCAAACACTAGCCATATTTCTTTTAAACCTTCAAGAGATTGATCTTGTTCTTCTATAAAATCAGGATCATTAAGTTTTACAGCTAAATTATTTTTAGCAGCTTTATAACCAAACTTTTTAAACGTAGCTTTTACAGCAGTGCTAGACTCTGGAAATACAACACCTTTAGCTTCTTGTTCTTTAATCCAAGTTTTTGCTTCTTGAGTGTTTAAAAAAGGAAAATTACCAGTATATTCTCTTTGAATTGGTTTGCCTTCAGCGGTAAAAGGTTTACCAACTATACCAGCTTCTTTTAATTCTTTTTTTGTTTTATTTGTTAAAGCGGTCTCTGTTGATCCAGTTAAACTTAACCAAAATTCTTTAGGTAGCCTAGTTGCTAAACCAGAAAATTCTTTTGTATCAGGATCTTGAAGTACAGCATCATCTAAAAATCTTTTTCTACCTCCAGCAGTACGCATCATTATTGGATCGTGGCCAGCTGCTTTAACTATATCTATATAGCCTTTAACGTCTTTAGCAAAATCAGATTCAGCTGTAGGAGTATATATAAAAGCATTTTTCTGGGTTTCACTAAGCATAAGTTTAGGTTTACCCTTAGCAACCTCTGCTTTTGCTCTAGCTCTTTCAGCCGGCGCAATATCTTCGCGACCTTCTATAATATCTCTTGCAGCTACGTTACCTAAGTTTCTAGTATACATATCTAGTATACCTTTAATAGTTTGAGCTTCAGCAGCGCGTGGTGTAAAGTTAGGATCAACCTTACCATCTTTAATACCTACAGCTTCTAAGAAAGTTGTACGATCGTAAGGTTTTAATTTCCATTGAAAGTTGTTACCAACACGATCACCTTTAGTATAAAACTTATTAAGTAAGTTTCTAGGTATAGCAGTTGGTTCACCACCTTGACGTATAACTCTATTACCTTCAGTTACTTCAATAACATCTCTGTTAGCTTCAGTAAATAAATTCTTTAATGTAGGTTCGTTTTTTAATATCCAACGCTGTATATTTGCTACATCATCTGACTTACGCAAATTATCTTTAGGATTTTTTATTCTGCTTACAGGTATGTTAAAAAAGTCTGCTACTGTTTGGTATGGTGCAACGTCTTTAAGTTCCTTATATGTAACCGTAGTAACGTCTACGTCTTTATCTTCAATGCTTTCTTGTACTTCTGCTACTGCAGCTTCTCTTACGTTAGGCATAATCCTAAACGGATCAATGGCTTTTGCCTCTGGTTTAATAGCAGTTTCAGTTACAACCTCTTCAGCTGCAACACCTCTTGCTTCAGTAACGTCTTCTGTAAACTCTTCACCAAGAACTCTTTTTGATGCTTCAATAGCTCGAGCTGGTAAAAACTTATTTATATAAGCAGCTAGTGGCACACCTGATTCTGGTTTGTATTCTTTAATAAGATCTATAATACCACGCTGACCAGTTTCTATTTCGTCCATAAGAAGTTGACGATCAAAACCAGGAGCTTCACGTCTACGCTCTGCAATTCTACTAGTGATAGGTTTAAACTGTTCTATAATATCAAAAGCACCAGCCTCACCTTGTTGTTCGTAAATTTGTTGAACTTTATTAGAAGCTTCTTCAGACAAAGCCTGTCTACCTTCAGAAACAGTTTCAGCTTCTGGCCTACCCTCTTGTATTGCTTGTACATCTTCTATTGTTAAAGAACCTTCTTTTAGTTTAGTTCCCAATGATGTTAGAAAATCTACTACATCTTTTTCACCTCTTAAATTAAAATTACTTTTATCATTAGTAACATTTTTAATTGCTTGAGGTATACCAATGCTTAAAAAACCTAATAGCTTTTTGTTTTGAGCCGCTTCTAAATCTAATCTACCAGAACTAACCTCTTCTAAAAACTCTGTAAGAACTTCATCAGAAGTTTTACCTTGAGTTCTTTGTCTTATTCTATTGTAAGCAGACTGATTAGTATCTTCAAGATGTTTTAATACTGTGTCAGCTAAACCATCAAACGCTTCAGGATCAGAACTTAATCCTTCTGTAAATAATGTATGTCCAGTTTCGTGTATACCAGTAGATGTTTTACCATTAGCTATAGCGTTTTCTCTTACTACAACTTTATCGTAAACAGCTTTACCTGTTTTATTGTTTTTTGTTTGATAATTAGCACCATTTATAGTACCAGCATTTACACCTCTAGTAAAATCAGCTATAACTTTTTTAGCTTGTTCTTCTGTAAGAGAATTATTTGGATCAGCAGCTCTAGCCATTAAAGCATCTGTATATGATTGTATAGCTTCTGCTTTAGTTGCAGCCATTACGTAAGTTTCATCTACGCCTGTTTTTCTTATAGCAGCATTTGCTTTTACATCTTGCTCTGCATTTTTATCAAAAGTTTCAACTTGCCAAATTTTTTCTGCTTGTTGTTTTAACTGAGCGTTAGTAAACTCTTTACCTTCTTTTTCAAGTTCTACTTTTGCCATGTCAATATATCTTTCACGTTCCTTAGTAGGAAGTAAATCTATATTAACTTTGTAATCTTTTCTAAAGTTATCCCTAGCTTGTTGATAAAAATCAAAATCAGTTTTAATAGCTTTTAAAATAGTTTCTTTTTGTTTTCTATTTAAATCAGAACTGTTTATAATTTCATCTGCTTTTATTCTTAATCCTTCTTGCTCTGTAGTAGCTCTAGAAAATAAATCAAAACCTTCAGCGGTTAAATTTGCAGCAACTTTTTGTTCCGTTTGAATTAAAATATCATTGTTAGCATCGTTTAGCTCTGATATTTTATCTTTAATTATTTTAAACTCTTTAGTTCTTTTATCTGGTAAAGTTTCAGCTATTTCGTTTAGCTCTGTTATTTCACTTAAGTTGTTTCTAAAACCTTCATAACTATTATAGTCTGAAAGGTTTGCTAATACTATACCTTTTACAGCTGGTATAGAAGAAAATGTTGTACCAAGCATACCGCCTACAAAAGCAGCGTGACCTACATTTTCAAAAGTACCTACGTTTTTACCTCTTGCTTGGTCAATTAAATTTTGAACAAGTTGAGTACCACCTTCAGTAGAAGATTCTATAAGAGGATCATAAACAAATGTTCTAGTAATACCTTTTTTAATACCATTTTTTAAACCTTCTTGAACTAAATTTCTTTTACCAAGTTGTTCAGCAGCATCAAAGCCACGTTTAAATATTTTCATTGATGGTAAAAAACCTAATCCAACTTCAGCAGCTGCATAGCCAAGAGCTACAGCAGCCTTATGGTGTGTTGATTCGTCTGTGCCTAAAACCTCAGCTTCATTTTCAAGTACTTGTCTTTGATCTGCATAAGTACTTGTACCTAAACCAACAGCACCCGGAATCATACCACTAGCCATCATAGAAAAAGTACCTGCTTGACCAGCTATTTCCTGTAAAGCAAACTCACCAAAGCTACCTAGATCATCAAAAGCTTCTTCAAACTTTACATCATCTTTATAATTCTGTTGGTATAGCTCGTTGCCTCTATCTACAACTTCACCTGCAAAATCAGCAACAGCATATAAGTCTGGTACTAATGGGTTGTTAGTAACAACACCTTTTATTTCTTGTGGAGATAGTCCTAACGTTTTATTAAGTATTATTTCGTTTGCGTCTGTAATTAATCTTGAAACACCACCAGCTATTTGAAAAGGTATTTTGCCCATTTGCAAAGCTACATTAGCTCCAGCTTTTTTAAACGTACTATAGTTTTGTTTTAAGAAACCAAGTTCAGTTTCTACGTCTGAAAGCTTTGTAGGTAAATCTTCAATTTCATCACCTATCATAGACAATGTTTGATTAACTTCTTGATTTTCCTCAGCTAATTCTTTATATAAATTAAATGTTGCTTTAGGAACTTCTTTACCGTTATTCAACACAACTGTTTCAGCACTTTCAACAGCTGTTTTATATTTACCTAAAAGATTATTATATAAATCAACACTTGCTTGTGTTGGTAAGTTATCAGGATCGCCTAAATCTTTTAATCTTTGTAAATAAACATCCGCATCTTTAACACTTTTCAAACCTTCTAAATCAAAACTATAATCAGGGTTTTCAAACTTACTAGATATATTATTAAGATTAAAAGCGTTTGGGCTATCTTTATATTTATTATATATAGATATATAATTATTATTTAGCCCTTTATATTTTTCATCTAAATTAATAAACTCATCTACTTGATAAGGTATTAATTTTTTTCTTTCATCATCAGATATTGAATTTAAATAATCATTAGATTTACTTTTTATTTTTTGGTATTTAAACTTAGCCTTAATATTTTTTTCAGCTATACCTTGCACTTGTTGATTAGTAGGATTTTTAACTCCTTGTTCTATTAAATATTTTCTAGCATCCGTAAGCTCAGCGTTGTAAGGTTGAAGCACAGGCGCAGGTTCTCCAGCTTCGTTAACATCAGATCTGTATGTTAAATCTGCCTCTTCAAAAAACTCACCTGTGGTAGGATCTTGAAATCTTTCATCAAAAATAGTTTTAATTAAGTTTTCTCCAGTATCAGGATTGTATGGTTGTAATTCTCTAGTAACACCAGACGGTGTAAAATCAATAGGATTATCTATAACAGCTTGTTCTTCAGCTGTTAACTTTATAGCGTCTTTATAATTACCGAACAACTGTAATTCCCCAGAAGTATCTGCCGAGTCTGATTCCGTACTCTCGGGTGCTTGCCCGGTTTTCGGTGTTGCAGTTGCACCCTTTGCCACAGCACCGTTTGTCTTTCCCTTAGGTTCAGTTTGTATTTCGTCTGTAACTTCTACAGTTTCAAGACCAAATTCGTTTACATATTCATCAACAGAAAGATTAGAACTTTCAGCAGCTAAAGTAACTTCTTCTAATGAATATTCAATTCCATTTAATTTAAACATAATATATTATTTTTTTACTGGTAATACTGGTTTATTAGATGGACCAACAAATGGTGGTTTTAAAATAGCATCAAAGTCTTTTGTCTTTAGTATATCTCTTATAGCATCTAAAGTTTTATCATCATCACCATATTTCTTTTTATGAAGCTCAGTGGCTAGATTTTCGAACTGACTAGGAATAGTTAAATCCCAAGTCTCCTCACCTTTATCTCGTGTTATAGTTATTTTGCTACCATCTCTAGTGTATTCTATTTCACCTAAATACGTAGCTATAGCTTGCTCAGGGCTTTCTGATAATAAATCTACAACAGTTGAAGCTCTTTCCTTAGGCGCCGAAGTTTTAGAATCATCAAAACCAGCTCTAGCATCTAATTCTTTTTGACTTAGCCTACGTCTATTTAAAGCTATTCTTTTTGGAACAAAATTTTCCATAAAATACTGCTTGTAACCTTCAGAAAACCTTTCGTTATTTATGTCTCTATCAAAATCTGTAGAATCAGGGGGTATAAGAGGATTATTAGGATCAATTTGTGTATTAAAAAAAGCAACTCTTTCCCAGTCAGTAAACGCATCACCATCAACATTTGCATTTAATTGAGCATTAACTTTTTTTTCTGCAGCTTTAGCATTTACATTTCTAAATGTTACCAACTCACCGTCTATAACTTCTTGGTACTCTTCACCCATGAGAAGATTTTCTGGAAATTCTTTCACTTCACTGTCTTCATTATAGCCTCTTACAGAATCTCGCATTGTAATAAAATCTTTTGTTTCATCAGGTATAGTAACCATGCTACCATCTCTACTATCAACAATTTCTTTTAATCTTGCGTCTGAATAATACTGAGGCTCTTTACCTTCTGGAGTAATAACAAAACCTGTTTCATATACGTTGGTATCTTCTAAATATTTGTACTGCGTTTTAACACTACCTTTTAGTTGATTACTTATTACACCAAAATCATCAAACAATCTAGAATTTGCACCACCATAAAAACCACCTGGTTGATCCATAAGACTTCTTTTTTCGCTAAAGTCTTGTCCAACACTAATCAAGTTTTCTAAACCTCCTCTAAATTGTTCTGGTAGTGCTTTTATAGATATTATTCTTTGATTAGCTTTAGATCTTTCTTTTGGGTCTGTTATAAGATTTGAGTCTATTCTAGTTTGAAGATCACTAAATAAATCTACTTCTGTATTTAAATCTTGAAAACTAATAGAAGGATTATTCGCTCTAACTTTAGCTCCATCTAATCTTATTTTATTAGCATCATTTTCTATTTTAGCGTTGCGTTTAGAAATAGCAGCTTCGTTATCTTTTATTCTTTCACGCTCTTCTTTTATTGCTTTAGCATAGGACTCACCATATACTTTAGCAAATGAAGCAAATGATCCAGATATATTTTGTTGAAGTCTTTCAAAATGCTTTGCGGTAGAAGTATCTATAAATTGTCTTGGATTTCTATAACTCATAATTTATTTCTTTAAAAAGTTTTCCCCGCTGCTGCTACCTGCGCGGCTCCACCCATGTAGCTACTACCAATGCTAGCTATAGAACCTACAGCACTTGTTATTGCCCCTACCCTGTCTGATGCCGCTTGAGCTTCACGCGCTTCCGCGCCTGACAGTTGAGCAGATACTCTATCTAGTTGAGCATTTTCTCTATTTTCTTGCGCGCTAAATACAAATTGTTTTCCAGCAGCCTCTGCAGTTTGAATTCTTTGTGCTTCAGCCATACGCGCTCTTGTTTCGGCTAGTTCACCTTGAGCTCTAAGCTTTTCGTTTTGGGCTTCTTGCTGTTCAATACTAGCTGATACACCTTTTTTACTTTGCAATGCCGCCTGAGCAAGAGCAGTTGCACCACCAGCCGAAGCGCCAGTAGCTCTCAATGTATCTAATGTATTAGCCAAAGAAATATCTGCCTGCTCGGCTTGATTTCTAGCAGCCTGCGTAGCAACCCCTAAGTTTTCGTATGGATTACTAATCATGCCAGACAAATCTTTAACAGTTTCATAAGGATTAACAACAGCTTGCCTATTGTTTTCAAGATTAGTAAGTTTAGCCTCTAATCTTTTTTTCTCTTTAGCAGCTGCTTTTTGTCTTCTTTTAGCTGAAGATGCGCCGAATAGTCCGCCTAAAAGACTAGCACCTCCTGAAATCAAACCGGCCGTTACCATTGTCATATTTCTTAATTTTTAACTTTATAATTTATATACTCATCATATGTTTTACATGTAAGTATATTTTCTAATTCGTCTGTATTTTTTATATTATCTGGATTTGGGTGTACATTTACAAAAACAGAATCTTCAATTGCAGCTATAACTCTTTTAGCACCAGCTTTAGCATTTACATATGTTGGCGCTGAATAAGTAACCACGCTGTCTTCTGTAGCTACTTTTATTTTACCTTTCATTAAAAACCAAGTGTGGCTTTTATTATGTATTTTACCTATAACAATACCGCCTTTTAGCATAGACATTTCTCTTATATAAACACCATCTGAAAAAGAATGCGTTAATGGAAACGTATCAGAGTTACCTTTAACAATATTTTTATTGTCAGAAGATAACATTTTATTTTCTAAAAACATTACTTTATTTCTAAACTCGGCTATATTAGCTAATTTATTAGATTTTATTTTATTTAATTCCATTAATAACTTGATTCTACATATTGTGAAGATACAGCAAACAATTCCCTTGTTTTACCACCAGCTCCAGCTACTCGCGTAGAGCTATCTGTACTTATAGTTACAGTTGCATAGTAACCTTTTACACCTGTCATATTATCTCCAAAAATAACTTCCCCCGCCGTGGGTTGACTACTGTTAACTAAGTTAGCAAAGTATTTTCCTTCTTTATTATAAAAGCCAGCGTAGTATTGTATACCGTTATTCGTATAACCACCTTCATCATAGCTATAAACTAAATTAGAGGTGTCATTTAAATCAAAACTTCTAGCCGCATTAAAACTTGAAACTTCCCAACCTGTTGATCCTTCATAGTTTACAGTTTTAAAAACCTTAGACAAACTAACTTGAGGATTAAATACAAACGTAATTGAAGAATTGGAATAAACCCCGTAAAATATAGATCTATCGTTATTTTGACCTGTTTCATTGTTGTGACGCCATAATTGACCGTCTTTAACGCTAAAGTAATTGCTTTGAATACTAAAAGTTTGCTCAGGTTGGTATGTATAAAAACTAGTCCAACCTCTAACAGACTCATCAAACGAAAGTGTTTGATAACTATTCGCGGCTGTGATAGGTATATCTTGACCTTGCAGGCTTAACACGTACTGTTTGGTATATATATCCCAAGCGCCTATAGCTTTTCCATTAACAGCCGCGGTATTTAAATTATTAAATTGATCTCTAAAATAATCTATCATACCGTAATTAGATATCTCTGTAAGACCATCTTGAGACAAACGCATTACAGAGTTTCTATTTTTATCGGTAAAGTATTTTCTATAACCATACACAGCAAAGCTTTCAGGATTTTTAGATATACCAAAGTTACCAGCATAAGGTATTATTTGACCTATAACTAATCTATTAGTGCTTACAGCGGCGCCTTGACCTTCAGCAGAGTATATAGCATCTTTGTCTATTAAAGCTCTACTAACTTTATTCTCTTGGAATATAATAAGGTTTGTATCTTCAGCGTATAGTTTTTGTATACTGCCATTTGCAGGGTCTACAGATCTCGTTATGTCTTCACCTACGCTAAACACGTTGGTGTCATTAATACCTGTTCTAGAATTAAATATACCAGAGTATATCATGCTATTAGTTCTAAATGCTGCGTTAGGTTCTGTTTCAACTAAATAGGCTTTTACACCTAAATCAACAATAACGTTATTATAACCTCCTCTAATTCTAGCCTCTTCAATAGACCAACTATCTGCTTGCACAGCGTTAGAAACCTGAGGATAAGCACCAGCAATACTTGTTGGAACACCGGTAGAACCATTCCAAACTGGAGGTGTGGTAGAGCTAGCGTTTTGCGGCGCTGTCTTCTTTAATAAAAAAGAGTTAAAATATTTTACTTCTACTATTGCTGCCATAAATTAAGTATATAAACAACGTGTTATAGTTCCAGTTCTTACAGCTGCCGTTGTGAATGTCGCTGTATAAGCGCCTTGATTTGTGTATTCAGGATTACTTACATCTGTACTAGATGTATTTATAAGTTGCATTCTTCTAAATCTTTTTACCGCTTGACTTGTGAATGTAGCTTCATTAACTAAATTAACATCAGTATAAAGCTGTGTTACGTACTTAGCAAAAGGCTCTGCAGCATAGTAATTAACACCTGTCGATGTAAATGTAGAATCACAAGCACTGTTATTAGCTATTTGATATCTGTAAACGCCAGGATTAGTACCGTAATCAGGCGCTATATTTGATTCAGGTGCGCTAAAATCATGCACGTACACCTTGCTTGTTTTTGTAGTCAAAGGTGTGTCAGGACCACTAGGACTATTACAGCCTAGTTTTTGTTCTAACTCATAATTACCTGTTTTAGAAAAGAAACCAAACTGTTCCCAATCTACTTGACCAATAGATCTACCAACATCAAGACTACCACCACTAAGATTTCCAAGTATTATTCTATATTCTCCATTTGTGTTAAATGCAAATACTTGACCTGAGTAAGCTGGATCATATGTGCCAGTAGTGCTAGGTGTTCTTCTAACAAGATGAAGACCTTGCGCAAAGTTTTGTGAATCATAATTACTAGTAGTAGAAATTAAGCCTCTATCTGTTCCGCCAGGATTAAAGTCCCAATCCCAAGTACTTGTTGTAGCGCTAGCGTCTAAACTAGTGTTTGAAATGTCTACAGCTGTTTGCCAACTAGAACCTGAATTAGCTCTATATTGTATAGCATATCTTGTATTTAAATGAGGAACTCTATCATCTCCTCTAGAAGTATCTCTAGGCAATAAGTTATTTGTGTTTATGCCTTCAACCCAAACATAAAAAGTACCTCCCGTGGTAAGACCACTACTGAAAGTTTGATTAGTAAAAGTACCACTACCACCTTGAGGTGCTATGTTTGGCTGACAAACGTCTCTTTGTAAAGTTGTATTTGTAGATCCTGGGGCTTGGAAACCAAATAAAAAGTCTCTAGCTGTTGAGCCAGATCCACCGTCTAAATAATTAGGTATGTTAGCTGTAAGACTTGTGGTGTTGTCAGCAAACCAAAGAGCCACGCCATCCCCGTCATTTATTGTTTTACCGCCACTAATGTTAAAATCTGCATTTACAGCTGGTTCAGTAAAGTTAACTATAAAATTATTTGACACACATAAACCACCCGCGTCGCATGTTTGTAAAGTAAATTGTCCAGTTCCTATTGCCGCTGCAGATGTGTTTATAACTCTAGTACCGTTATTGGTTAAACTAAAAATACCAGCAGGTGACTGAGCTATTATAGTATTAGTTATATCGCTTGTAGATTGACCACCAGAAGGATTAGAACCATTAACAGCATTAATAGTAGGTATGATTATTTGAGTTCCTTTTGTAACATTTATAGGACTTGTGTTTGTAATGCTTGGAGGTATATTTTGTAATTGACCTTGTATAGTTACATTTGGATTTGTATCATTAATTCTAAAAGTAAAAGTATATACATAACCCTGTGGATTATCATAGTAAAAATAAGCTCCACCAGCTGTTGCTATATCGTAAGTATTAGCAGAACCGCCAGCAGTAAATGTAAATTTAGAAGTTACATCATTTCCAAATTGATCAAAAACACTTACAAGTATTGCCTCCGAAGGTGTTATTTGAGCACCAAGATTGTTTACAAAATAAAAATCATTAACAATAACAGTTCCAGGCGCGTCTGCTTCATCTAAAGTAAAATTCCAAGCATCAATACCTGTAGCATCTTCATTGCCACCGCTCTCGCTAATAGCTGTGTTAAGCTCTGATAAAAGGCCAGATGTAGCTGTTTCCCAAAATATATCTAATCTTGAAATTGTTGGGGCTGTTTCTAATACAGTTAAGTTTCCAAATTTAACAAACGGCGAGCTAGGAGTTATTGCATCTTCAGATATGTTAACTAAACCAAACTGATCTGCATCCGTTTTTGAAGTAATAAACTCTGCTATAAAAGGATTTGATTCTGATCTATAAAAAGCATAATAAGGGTTGGAGCTGCTTGTTATTGGAGGTGGGTTAGCCCCGCCTGAACCATCATAATCTACTGTATCAAACAAATCAAATAAGTCTTCTATTGTATTGGTTGTAAAAGATTTTCTTCCAGGAAAATACTGCTGATTACCTATGTTGCTAAAAGCCCTATCTGTATTTTCTACTCTACCAAAAAGCTGAACTGAACTTCTAAACTGCTTATCTTGAGGACCTACTTCAGACAAATCTCTCGGTACTTTATTTATATTATCATTTAATAAAGTTATAAACGATGCGTTTTGTTCTTCTGGATTTGTAGCTGTAGCTGTGCCAGTGTAGAATGGCATGCCTTTCATAGCTCCAGGCGCGTACACGTTGTAATACTCTTGCTCAATTTGTTTTACTACAATTTTGTAACTATACCAACCAAGTGGCTTGTACAACGGGTCGTTGGTGTCACCATTGTATAGACCAGGTGTTCCGATATCTTCGTTTTTATCATAACCAGCTCCTGTAAGAATACTATTAAAAGAAACTTTTAATGAATCTCCAGCAAATGTTATTGAATCGCTATTAGCGTTGTATGGTAAATATACAGTGTCAGCCCCAAAACCAGTACCACTAGATTGACTCGTGTTGTTTGACAATATAGTTGTAGACTGTCTACCGTACCTATCTGATAAGACAATGCCAACTTGGTAATTTCTATTTTGTTTTAAACTATGATTTGGATATTCTATTCTTGACTTTGCGTTTCCATACTCGGAGTTACTAGCCAATTTTTCTGTAGCACCTACTTGGTAGTCAATACCAGAAGGTGGTGTATGCTTATTTTGAAAATTACTATAAACAATTCTATTGCTAATAACTTCCTGCCCAAAAGCTTTTACTGGAATTTTATCGTAAACTCTTATTATTTCATCAGAAGATAAAGTTTTAAAAGGTTTAGTTGATAAATAATTATATTCAAAAATTGTTTCTGTACCAGACAAAGTATCAACTTGTATAGTATCTACAACTTGAACAGCAAGCGCATCAGATTCTTTATATAATATATCTATTTCAGTTATTTGAAAATTAGAGTTTAAAGTAGATTTACTAGAAGGCAACGGAATTTGCAAATCTATTTGAGTCACTTTATTTTCCATAAAATCTACAATAGTACTTGCAACAGCCTGCTCTTCGTCTCCTTCAATAAAATAACCATCTTGTTTGGGTATAAAAGCAACTTGTGTAAATGGCGCTAGTATAGAATACTCACCGTCTACAAATTTAAATCTATAACTAAACCTCACAAACTTATCTTCTAAAAACTGAGGATCTCCAGAAAAGTTTGGATTATAATACGGATTTGCAGTTGTGCCGTCTGGTAAAAATTCACTACTAACATCTTGCATAGTAGTTTGTGTAGCAGCTAGTGTAAATGTAAGGTCTTGTAGAGAGGTAAGACTATTAGCTTGGTTAAATGTAATAGTGCCAGTAGCATTGTCAAAACCTACAACTGTAGTACCCGCAACAATTGTTCCAGTGCTAGTTACTGCCGCGCCGGTAAGAATATTACCAGTTGTAGACGTTACGACAGCTGTTAAAGAACTTGTAGTAGGAAGTGTTACAACCCCTGTTCCTGTTATTGTAGTTTCTATTAAATTAATAGCTTGATAAGGATTGTATTTAGCTACAGATACTTTATCTTCATTGTTATAAAAAGTAGAATTATTAAGAGCTGTTTCTATATTTATTTTTCTTGGTTGATTTCTATTGTCTGTAAAAAACAATAAATTTTCTAGTAAGTTTATACCTATAATAGGATTTTTTTGAGAAAAATTTAAATAAGTACCAGAAGCTAAAAGATTTAAAGTATTGTTATTAATGTTGTAAGAGTATATAAAGTTTTGGCTATTATTATTATACGTAGATAAAGAATTATCAGTAAAAAATAAATAAACTATATTGTTAAAATTATCTACAAAATAACCAATACATTTTAAATCCGGCACACCAGTGTCAGTTGTTATGTTAGCTATAGAAATGTTACCTAATACATTTTCTAAAGCGCCTACGTCATCACCTTCAGACTTACTAACCTGTATATTCTGTGCGTCGCGATATTCACCACTGGGTACTAATCTAGCATCTAAGTCTTTATTCATTTTAGATTTTAGAAAAGCATTTTTAACTTCAGCCATTTAATTTTAGTGTTTAATCCATTTAGATTTACCTCGCATAACCTGTACTATCTCGTTAAGCTTAATATTTGATAAACGTATTTTAGTATTTCTAAGCTTTGCGCTTTTTTCACGTCTTAATCTTTGCACAACGTATTCAGGTTGATTTATTCTACTAGCTATTACAGCGTAAGATATATAAGCATACATTGCCTCTTCAGCCATTTTAGGCACTCTAGTATTTAGATCGCTCGACAAGCCGTCTGATATATATTCTAATATTATTAATTTATCTACAAGATTAGCAGAAAAAGATATTTTACCTTCACGCTCGTTTATGTTAAAATAACCGTTTGCATTCGCGTACTGAGGATCCATACCGTATAATTGACCATAACCGGCAGATTGCCAGCCGTAGTAATAATCCCAATCCCAACTACCATTTGCGTTGTCTAAAATATTTTCGTCTAAATTTTTTAATTGATTTTCTCTCCATCTTTCTTCTATTAAAGAAGTACCTTCAATATTGTTATTAAAGTTATCTTGAACTGGAACGCCTTTGTTATCTTGTATTGGCGTTTCATACGGGCTACCCGTCAAATTATTAGAAGGCATTATAATATGCTTAACACCCTGGTCATCTATCCAATAAAGATTGACATAGTTAACATAGTCTTGCGGTATGACTACACTTAAATTATTAGGTATGTTAAGCTCTTGAGAGTTTACACTTTTTAAAGTATCATAACTAAATTCTTGCAAAGCTCTTTTAGCGTGAAATATAACGTCAGTTCTTTTTATATTTGGTATTAACTTATTGGCGCCAACATATGCAATTAAAAAGTTATTTACAATGTCTTCAATTTTAATATAAGAGTATGATCCGTAATTATCCTCAACGGTATTACCATAAGCCTTTTCACTAGCGGTAGCAGCGTAATTACCACCGTCTAATTTTTTAAGCTGTACAACTATATATTCATTAAGAGCTGGCGCTACGTCAAAAATTATAGTATTTTTAGAAACTGTATAACCACTAAGCAGTTCTGTCCAAGTTCCAGGACCACCGGCTGCGCTTGAATATAATTTAAAGTTGTTTAAACCGTAACTAACCTCAGCGTTACTCGCTGCGCCAAATATTAAATCAGTGTTAAATGTTGTAGTAAAGCTAAACTTGCTTCCGTCGCCTTGAAAACCCTGAGCGCCTTCGTAATATTGTCTATTGTTTTCTGTAAGTAATGCCATGTGTTAGCTTTTTGCGTTTATATCGTTTTGTTGTATTTCAGCAGAAGCCGCTTGAACTATTTGAGGATCTCTTACTATTACACCTGAATATTGGAGTATTCTAAGTATAACATTAACTTGCTCTGATGGCAATAATTCAAAATTTTGAGAACCTATAGAAGTATAAATATATTGACCTAAATCTCCTTGTCCAAAATTCCATTTTACGTTTAGTGGCTTTCTAATAAAAGAAGCTTTTATATTAGATGTTATTGATTTAGGGTTTACAAATATGTCATTACTTTCATATAAATATGTAGGAAAGTGTTTTGTAGATTTTGTAAGTAAAGATCTTTCTATATTATAAAAATCAAATCTTTGTAGTCTTTGTAATTCTACTGGCAAACTAGCGTGATCTTCATAAGTAACAGCGCCTAACATATAAAAAGAAAATTCGTTTTCACCTGGATTATCATTGTAAACAACTGTAAATCCAGTTGTATCGTCTAAAATTGGTAAACCAAATTCACCCGCGTTACCAGTATAAGGACAAGTGCCTATACATTTAAAAATAGATATTTTTTCATCGATATTCATTTGTCTATCAGCGTAATCAACATCTGTTTGTGGCACTCGTAATTGCTGGTTTAAATCATCAAAGTATTGTTCAAATATATCTAATTGTACTTGTGTGGCTGTTTTATTAAACTCATCAGGTGTTATATAACCACGCTGTTCTTTATTGAGTATAAGTAAAACGGTTTGATATACAGTGTTTACGTTTATTGCCATTGATATTTTTATTTATATACAGGGCGCATTACACGCCCTGATATATTATTACATGTTATAGAAGTTTTTTCTCTATTGATTTGTAAACTTCAACACCCTCATCAGTTTTGAACCAAGCGGCCATAGCTGAATATGGGTTTTCATCGAACGGTACGTTCATTAATTTTCTTCCGTTGCTACCCCAAGTAAATGTTCTTTGGTCTTGCGAAAGCTTTACAATGCCTGATTCAGCAGCTACAATAGCTATGTTTCTTAATTGTACGTTTTCATCAGTAGCTAGTTCTAAAAACAAGCTAGGATTATTCTTAGCGAATATAAGTAAATCTCTTTTAAGTTCTTTAGAACTCATCTTAGTTACCTTAGAACCTAATTCTACACGCATTATAGCCTCAGCTTGATCCACATCCATTTCTCTAGCCGCGTTAAGCGCGTCTACTTGAAGTTCTATAACGTCAAGCTGGTCTTCAGCTTCTGCTATCGCGCTAAACTCTTGATATATTCTACCTTTTAATGGGTGATACAACGAAAGTAATTTTTGTAGGTTTTGATTTTCTTTAGAAACTTG
>WLWF01001411.1_pt1 | contig 19736 bp, 28 predicted proteins | sample 6718331 | NCBI WGS metagenome assembly WLWF01 (sample SAMN12718692, study PRJNA515312) | sponge metagenome | isolation source: marine sponge | host: Mycale hentscheli | place: New Zealand: South Island, Marlborough, Capsize Point | collected 2003-05-01
GGGTTAATTGTTTGTTGGGGCATTTTATTATTTAACAGAAAATAATCCTTAAAATAACGTTATGGTAATCCCCATAACGGCTTTAACCCAAGCCAATCTTCTTACTTTTTAGCTGTGGTATAATGTAGTTAATTGAATAATTACATATAGAAATGACTAAGGAAAATAAAGTAACTGAAGATCAGCTTGTTGAGTATTGTACCAAAGGTAAACCAACTAAGTACAAAAAGGAAAAGCATGTACCACTTCTAGCTAGAACTTTTTACAAAGGTGATAGTGTTAGGCAGTTTTGTGCTCAAGCTCTTATATCTAAAAAGACATTTTATAATTGGATAAACAAGCACAAAGAATTTAAGCATACTTATGAAGTAACTTTAAATTTTGCTGCTGATTTTTGGGAGAGAATTCCGTTTGAGAATCCTGAGTTTAACTATCCTTATTTACAAGCGGTTTTAAGAACTCGTTTTGGCTTTGGAAAATCAAATATTAATCTTAAAGATAAACAATCTCCATTAGAAATTATTGAAGTTATACAGGAAGGAATAGCTAATCAAACAATTAATATTCAGGATATAAAAGCCTTAAACGACCTTGCTCAAGTAAAGCAGCAATTACTTACAAATTCAGATTCAGAACAGCAAGAAGCAAAACGTTATACACCTGAGCAGTGGTTGGAAATGTCTGAGAAAATACTAGCTGCCTCTGACGTAGTTGAAAAAGCATTTGGAGGTAAAAAAGTTAATGAACAAAATTAAACAAAGCGATCCAGACTTTTATTTTGAGCATATATATGAAAATAAAAATCGTAATCATGATACCGCTAAAACAAAGGCTAAGTTTAAGCCAGAGGAAGTGGAAAGGTTAAAGAAAAACCATGATTATTGGGAGAATGCAAGACTTAAATCGTGGAGTGAGAAATATAGAGAAAATAAAAAACATAGTTCAGATGAGTTTGAGTATTTGCTATGAAAAACAAAAAAGAGTTACTTAAAGATAATATTGTTTGCGTGCATTGTAAAAGTAAACAATACAAGAAAGGAGGTTTTGCAAGGGGAAATCAGCGTTATAAGTGCAAAAGTTGTAATAAATATTGGACAAAACTAACCCAAGTAAAGCCACCTAAAAAGAACACAGACAAATTTTGCTGCAAACATTGCGAAAGCACAAATTATGTAAAACATGGCAAATCACGAGGTCTGCCAGTTTATAAGTGCAAAGATTGCAAGCGAACTTGGATTGATACTTGCTCAGTAAGAAAATTCTCTAAAAAAGCAATAGAATGCAGTCATTGTAAAAAACTAGCTGCTTTTAAAATAAACAGCTACACTATAGCTTATTGCGGAAGAACTAAAAATATATATAAATGCAATAGTTGCAATAAAAGAACTAATGTAATTACATCCTCCAAGCCTGAGCTTACTAATAAAGAGATTATAGCTATAGATAAGCTAGATATTAGTTACAAACTGGCTGAATGGAGAGAAGGATATTTAAAGCGTAGATCAGAACCTAAGAAGTATGAGCCTATGTTGTATTTCCTAGATTATTTTAATGGTATTAGTTTATAGCCTCTACTAAGCCTTTTCTTTGTTATTTGCTCAATAGTTTTTGCAACTTCTTCTTCGTTTTTACAGGGTATTACCTTATAGTTGCCAAGATTACCGCCAATGCGTCCCCAAACACATATAACGTCAATAGTATTAAACAAGTTTTTTTGTTCAAATAATTTGTAATATTTGCGCTGATTAGTCCAATATAGAAACATAGTAAAACTGAAGTTAAGTTTCGGATTTGCAATGATTGTTGAGGTAGTAATATAGGGTTGAGCGTCCAATGCCATATTTTTTAGCTAAAGCTCCTTTATGTATTTTTGTAGTATCTGTTTCTTGAGCAAGAATAGATTTAATTTCTTCCGCTTGTTCGTCAGTTAATTTACGCATACGCTTATAAACCCCACGCTCTTTCGCCTTAGCAATTCCTTCAAGTTGACGTTCTCTAATTAGTCCATGTTCAAATTCGGCAAAAGCTCCCATAAGAGAAAGCATAAGCTGCGACATAGGTGATGTACTACTGGTAAATTCTAAGCCTTCTTTCATAAAATTCACTTGCGCTTGTTTATCCGTAATAGTTTTAATAATTCGGCGTAAGTCATCTAGATTCCTTGCTAATCTATCCATACAATGTACATAAACAACATCGCCATCACGAACATAGTTGATTAATTCTTTTAATTTAGGGCGTTTAGTATCTTTGCCTGATGCTTTATCAGTAAAAACTATATCTAGCGGGATATTATCAAGCTGTCTTTCTGTATTTTGTAATTTAGTGCTAACACGTACGTAGCCTACTTTTTTACCAGTCATGAGTTGTTATACTCTTTTTTTGAATTTATTATAAAATTAATCTTATTTTCTAATATCTGTACTCTTTCAGTAAGAGCTTTTTCCCTATTGGTTATAATGGTGCCCATATTCCAACCCACAATACCAGGTAACACCATATACAATACAAATGTTTTTATTCGCTGTTTGTTAAGCATGAGAACGATAATTTTATTTAAACCAGAGACCTACTATCAATAGTAAATTAGTAAGGAACATGGGAGTAATCCATTTTAATAAATCAAACTTAGCTTTATATATAGCAAGCTCTATATCCGACCTAAGTTGGTTGATGTCAGTTTTATTAGCAAAATCGTTTTGATCTTTACTAGTTACTCTAATAATAGTTTCGGCCTGTTTCTTCTCAAAACCTGCTGCTATTAAATCTTCTATTAATGTATGCGTATCGATTAATGCCATAATATTTCCTTATATACTTATTTGCCCTAAATTTTTATAGTAAAACACTTTGAGCCGTTTCCAAAATGGAAAGAGTTGTTTTACGATCAAGCAATGCCATAATTATTTTCTTGCTAATATTGTTTAATTAGTATAAAGTATATAGTGCAACTTGTCTAGTTAAAAAGAAAATAACTTTATTAGACATAAGGGGGATATAAAATTATTTGTTGTTCAACTACTACACCCTGTTAGACAATATTAATTAAAAAAAGAATATTATATCAGTGAATTCAATACAATACCCTTCTATAAAAACATACAACTCATCGTCTGTAAAACTTTACTACGATAAAACTAGACTAAAAAAAGGTTATATTTGGTTAAATAGTTGTAAGGTTAAAATTACCAACTCTTTAAAAGAAACTGCAAGAAATATAAATAAGTTATATAAAAGCACTGGGATTAAAGCGCATATTATCAAGGACAAAAAGGGGTACGAAAAATTAATTTTAAAAGTTTCAGGTGGAGTATTGAATATAAATGACCCACAAGGGGTGCTTGCTGAATTATATAAGAAAGGAAAAATAGGAAAAAATAAAGATAGTATCATTCAAGTCATTAGGAGATTAGTAGGTAAAGAAGAAGTTCAAATTAATTATAATTTAAAAAAAATTGAAAAAAAACATGATTTTTCTGGCTTGAAGAGGGTTTTCTTATCTATGGATAATATTATTTATTTATCGAATAATTTAGTTATAAATAGATTAGGAGTAGAAAATTATTCTGATGATAGCTCTGATGATAGCGTAGAAATGGCTAGTGTAAATATTTCAGAACTTGATTCTCAAGATCAGGATGATTACTTAGAAATTCGTAGAATAAGTAGTGATTCTGATGATGGTTAGAGAATGACTTTTTATGCTATAATACAAAGTATCAACAATTAATTGATACTATTTGCTATGAGTAGAGCTAAAAAGAACTGGATTGAATCCGCAGTAAAAAAGACTGGTGCATTACGTAAGAGTTTAAAAGTAAAAGCTGGAGAAAATATTCCAAAAAATAAACTAGATAAAGCTCTTAATTCTAAAAACAAATTAACCGCAAAACGAGCTAATTTAGCCAAAACTTTAAAGAAGTTTCACTAAGGAGATTTGATGTCGATTACTCAAATACTCAAACAATTTAAAAATGACGAGAACTTACTTTCTTACATTAAAAACATTGGATTACAATATAGAGTCCAAGCCTCTTTCCATGAATTCATCAAGCAAGCATGGCCAGCAATTGAAGGAGGTATTGCTTTTGTTGATAGCTGGCATATAAAAGCAATAGCCGAACATTTAGAGGCCTGCTATCGTAGAGATATAAAAAAACTCCTGATCAATATTCCTCCAAGAACCAGTAAAAGCACAATAGTTTCCGTGATGTTTCCTGCTTGGGTATGGCTGCATAATGCAGAAGAGAAGTTTTTGTATGCCTCATATGCTGGTTCACTCTCAATAGAACACTCATTAAAATGCAGAAGGCTTATTGAGAGCAACTGGTATCAGGAACGTTTTGGTAATTTGTATCAACTATCTAAAGACCAGAAAGCTAAAGGCTTCTTCGATAATAACAAAAAAGGTAGCCGTATTGCTACATCTGTTGGAGCGAGTGCAACTGGTAAAGGTGGTAACTTTCTTATTGTTGATGATGGTAATAATGTCCAAGATGGAGAGAGCGAAGTAAAGCGCAAGGCTGCTCTTGAGTGGCTAAATAGTGTGTGGTCGACTAGACTTAACGACCCAAAAAATGATGTACAAATTATTATCCAACAACGACTTCACGAAGAAGATATGACGGGTCATATTGTAGATAATGATTTAAATAATGAATGGGTAAAGCTTGTTTTACCTATGGAGTATGAAGAATCAAGAAAAGCTAGAACTATTGTTCTTCCTTCTACCAACGGCGAAATCTGGCAAGACCCAAGAGAAAGAGAGGGAGAACTATTATGTGATGAAAGATTTTCTCTTGAAGAAATTAATCAATATAAGCATAGATTAGGTTCATATGGTTATGCTGGCCAGTATCAACAAAGACCAGCACCAGAAAAGGGTGGAATAATCCAAAAATCATGGTTTAAATGGTGGAAACATAATGAACCACCTGAAATACAATTCATTGTGCAATCATGGGATACTGCACTTACTGCTAACGAAATGTCAGCATACTCAGCTTGCACGACTTGGGGAGTCTTTTATGATCATAATTACATAGAGCATTTAATATTACTTGGTATGTGGCGTGGACGTGTTGAATATCCAGAACTTAGGGAAATGGCGAAACGTTTATTTTTTGATTATCGAGATAATGGAAAAGAACGCAATCCTAAATTTAAAGGAAGACAACCTGATTTATGTTTAGTTGAAGCCAAGGCTTCAGGCGATCCATTAATACAAGACTTAGCTTCTGGTGGTATTAAAGCTACTCCTTTTAACCCTACTAAATATGGCGACAAGATACAAAGAGTTAGATTGATTACACCTATTATTGAAGGCGGTAGAGTATGGCTTAGAGCAATGCCCCCTAAATATGACAAATTAACATCAGATGCAGACGACTTTTTAGAAGAAGTTTCAACATTCCCGAATAGTTCTTCAAGGGATTTAGTAGATACAATGACACAAACCTTGCTCAAATTAAAAGAAGGCAAGTTTATATTGAACCCTAAAGATGAAAGACCAAAACCCGCTGAATACAAAGAAGTAAAAAGAGTTTATTAAATGTGTATTATATGCTGTTGCTTAAAAAAAGATAAAAAGATTATAGTTCAGGACGAGTCTACTGTGTATAGTGATCTGTCTTACGATTCAAAATACGATGATGAAGATTATATAACATCAACACAAACAAAAACAACAACGGTTTTTTCAAAATCTGAAGTTGTAGAAAGTAACAATACTTCGACTTGTTGGAAAAAAATATGCTGTTGTTTTTTTTCTACAAAAGAAACAAGACAACCCACGACAAGCAACGAAGTAGAGCCGCAAAATAATCTAGCCCAACAAGTTCAACCAACCATTATAGAGTCTCATAAAAGCGAACAAGAGATTTTTTTAGATTATATATTAGGTGCTAATGTAGAGGAAGGAGTTTAATTATCCTCTTTAAATAATTTGTATATATATGTATCGAGAATATTCTCAAAGACTTCTTTAGCACTATTTAAAACAGGCTTATGAATATATAATTTATGATCACATTGATTGTAGAAATTTTTTATAATTTTGTTTTTACTGATATTTTTTTTATTCAAAGCAACAGGGAAAAAGATAGGTATTTGTTTCTCAATATTTTTACCAAAAGGCTGAAAGATATTACCTGATTTTTCAACACGCATTTTGATTGTTTTCCAGCATCCCGCTATTACAAAGTCTTTTTCTGCGGATACAACAAAATAATCGTCTGTAGATTCTATTTTTTTAGCTAATTTATCAATGTCGGTTTGTGCTGTCATTTTTTACCTGTGGTATAATAGTGAATAAGAATGCTTGTTATACATGAAATTTGCAACAGATACTATCACACCGATAGAAGAATTAGAAGACGGTTCTACAATTTATGAAGTAGGAGAGCCAGAATTAGAGCAAAATAGCGATAATAGTTTTTACGCTAATTTAGCTGAAGACTTAACAGAAAGTAGTAGACATAAACTATCTACTTATCTTTTAGAGGCTATAGATGAAGACATCGAGGCTAGAAAAGACTGGTTAACTTCTGTTCAAAAAGTAAAAGAATATCTAGGGTTTTCTCTAGAAGATTTGCAAGGTGCGCAATTTACACAAGCTACTAGAACATTTGATACTACATTATCTACTGCATTAATAAGATTTTACGCTACTACTAGAGCAGAGTTATTACCACAGTCAGGACCCGCTGGATTTAAGATTCAAGGCGAGCAAAACGAAGCTTTAGAAAAACAAGGAGAGTTGATTTGCAATTGGTTAAATTACTTTTTAACTATAAAAGACGATTCTTATTATTCCGACTTTGAACGTTTCCTGCTTTATCTAGGTCTGTATGGTAGTGGCTTTAAAAAAGTCTATTACGATAAAATATCAGAACAGCCTATAAGCAGGTTTATAATGCCTGAAGACTTTGTAATTGATGGCGATTGTACTTCAGTTTTAGAATCAGAACGCATCACTCATATATTACATTTATCAAAAAGAGAAGTTTTGCTTAAACAGCAAAGCGGAATTTATAGAGAGTGTGAGCTTCCATATTTAAAAGGCATTAATTCTAATGACCAAGAAGACGATGAAGAAGAGAAGAAAAAAGATGGTATAGATCTCGGAGTATATACTAAACAATCTTTATTTCCTATTTATGAAGTCCATACATATCTTAATTTAGAAGATTTTATAAATGATGGTGCTGATGAAAACAATGAAGAAGTGCCATTACCTTATGTTGTTACAATAGACAAAATATCAAAAGAAATACTAGCTATTCGCCGTAACTGGGAAGAGCAGGATGCGGATAAAAAGCGTACTAATTATTTTGTCCAGTATAACTATCTACCAGGTTTTGGCGTATATGGTATTGGTCTTGCTCATTTGCTTGGCTCAAATGCTATTACTCTTACTAGTCTGCTGCGTCAATTAGTAGATGCGGGGTCATTTAAAAACTTGCCTGGTGGTCTACGTGTTAAGGGATTTAAGCAGCAAAACAACGATTTAATGGTAGGACCTGGTGAGTTTGTAGAAGTTGACACTGGGGGAGTCCCGCTGCAAGAAGCTTTTATGCCTCTTCCATATTCTGAACCATCACAAACGCTAAGAGAGCTGAGACTTGAAATCGTTAATCAGTGCAAAGAGCTTGGTTCTACTTCAGAGCTTGGAATGCTCGACTCTAAAGAAGATATACCTACAGGTACAATGCTTGCAGCACTCGAGGCCAATAATCGTATTCAGTCAGCAGTGCTTCGTTCTATACATCATTCATTAAGTTATGAACTGCAATTAATAGAGAAATTATTTAAAGATACTTTAACCTCTCAAGAGTTTAGTTTTAATGAAACAAACGTTTCTATTTCAGGAGAAGATTTTGTAGAAGAAGTTAAAATAATACCTATTGCAGACCCTTCTACAAATTCAAGAATACAAAAAATTATCAAAGCTCAGGAGGTTTTAAGGACAGCCGAGCAGTCTCCTGACTTACATAACATGCGGGAAGTATTACGTATTAATTACGAAGCTCAAGGATTATCTGCTGAAGAGATTGACAAAATATTACCTTCTGAAGAATCGGAGGAAATCCTGCCTTTAGACCCAATTACTGAAAATATAAATATATTAAATGGTAAAGGTGTGTCTGCTGCTATGTGGCAAGATCACGCTGCTCATAAAATGGTACATGGAATGTTTGCCCAGCAGCATCCAGAATTACAAGCTGAGATTATGGCTCATATTACGGAGCATGAAGCCTATGAGTATTTAATTCAGATGCAACAAACTATCGGCAGTGAATTACCTCCATTAGAAGAAATACAAAATCCAGAAATACAAAACGCAATAGCTTTAGCTGCTGCCAAAGGCTTAGAAGAAACGGGTCAAATATCTCAAGAAGAAAATGCACCTATAGATCCTAACCAGCTAATTTTAGCTGATATTCAGCAAAAAGAAGAAGAAGTAAAAGCTAAAGAGCGTATGTCAGATAAAAAACTGGAATTTGATACATTCAAGACTCAATTAGATTTTGAAAAAGAAAAAGCCAAGATTGAGTCGAATGAAGATATAGCCAAATTAAAGGCTGAAACCGAACTTGAAAAATCATCAAATAAATAAGAGGTAACGATGAACAAAAACATGCGTGCGGGCTTTCAAGGTAAACATGATTCAATGAGAGCTTTAGCAGATAAATTAATGAATCACCCAGGAGAAGCTAAAGATGTGTATATGTCTGCGTCTGCTGCTGATAAAGAAAAAATGCGTCCTTTTAAAAAAGGTGGTCATGTAACAAAAGAAGAATACGGCCATGGCGGGCATGTAAAAAAAACTAGCAAATCGGGTTCTTCTTGCAAAACAAAAACAGCAAAAAGTAATTATGCAGCAGGAGGAGTTGCAAAAATTAGGCATAAAGAATGTACAAAAAATGGATCTCCGTTGCCACCTTCAAAAGCACGTAGGAGTTCTAAAACTAAATAATGTTACTTGTTGAAAGAACCCTAAAAGAATTGAGGACTGCAAAAAGCAATCTTGAGATGCGTATAGCTCAAGGGCAGGTTGAAGATTACGCAACTTATAAATTTTTAGCTGGTGAAGTTAAAGGTCTTAATAACGCAATAGATATATTAAAAGAAACGTGGAGGAATTACGACAGTGAAGAATCAAGTGAAATTAGATGAGGGTATTGATCTAGAGTCTTTTGATAAAGAAGCCGAAATAGCTAAGTTCAAAAACGTTAAATTAGCTGGTTGGAGTATAATGGTAAGGTTATATACCCAGCCTAAAAAAATAGGCAATTTGTATGTGCCTGATAGCGTACATCAAGAACAACAATATAAAAACTTTGTAGGTTTAGTGGTGTCTATGTCTGATGCAGCTTACAAAGATGATGCTCGTTATAAAGATACAGGGCCATATTGTAAAATTGGTGATTGGGTGTTCTTTCCAAGACATTCTGGATACAAAATGAATTATCACGGAATGCCAGTGTTTGTGCTAAACGAAGACGTAATTAGTGGCGTTCTTGAGGACCCAATTAATGATATTCCTTATATTTCAAAATAAAGGTAGTGTATGAATGAAGAATTAAGTCAAGAAGTCTCGACCGCTCATATTGAAGACACAAGCGGCCTAGACGAAATACAAAAAGCTATGGATAAGATCAATGAATTAAGCGATTCAGATCAATCTGATCCGCAGCCAGAAGAAACAATATCTGAAAATGAGTCAGAAGTACATAGTGATGGTGAAGATGAGCCTACTCCTCCGAATGAAGATGAAGAAGTAGAGGCTATATCTGAAGATGATTCAATCCCAGATAATGAAGAAGAAATTAAAAAGCCTGAAACTCGCAAGCAGAAAGAAAAGAAATACTGGAAAGCGCAGAGAGATAAATATAAGGCTTTTGCCGAAAGAGATAAGCTGGCAGCTGAATTAGAAGAAATAAAAGCACAACGTGATAAAGCCTTAGAGGTAGGTAATTATCATTATGGGCAAAACGCTTATTCTGATTTAGAAAAAGCCAAAATGCTTAAGAAAAAAGCAATTGAGGAGGGCGATGTTGATTCTTTAACGGATGCTGATATTGCCATTAATAGAGCAACAAATGCTATTGACGAAATAGAAAAGTGGAACGCTCAAAACCAATCACAGCCAACAGAAAAAACTGATAATACTTATCAAAGTAATACTTCTGCTGTTCAGCAAGAAATGGCTCAAGATTGGTTAGAATCTCACGATGAAATTAATCCTCAATCAAGTAATTACAATCCTCAATTAGCACAAAAGGTTGGGGCTTTTATCAATCAATTAGATCGTAATATTGCTGATAGTGGCCAGAACCAATATTATTTTTCAGAACCTTATTTTGAGGCTATAGATAATCACTTAGATAAACTAAAAACCGCAAGTGCAAAAAGTGCACCTCCGTCTGTTAATAATGTAGCTGGCGTAAAAAAATCCTACCAATCTCAACCAGGCACACAGAAAAAAAATACCATGCAAGTAAAGCTAACGGCTGATGAAAAAAACTGGGCAGAGCAAATGGGAATATCTGAAAAAGATTATTTAAAATACAAATTAGAAGATCAAGTAAATAAAAAGAGGGCATAAATATGACAAGAAGTACCAAGACTCGAGAAAGCGAATTAAGAAGTCATGAAATGCGTGACGATTATGATATGGATTATGTCAGCCCTTTGCGCGTACCTGAAGGAATTAAAAAAGAGGATTACTCTTATAGATGGGTAAATACTGGAATAAAAGGTGAAGAGAATTATCGTATAGATGAAATGGCTCAAAAAGGTTGGGTTTTAGTTCCTATAGATAGAAGTCCAGGTATTACTTTTGACCCGCTTGGACGTAATCCATTATCAAAACAATATATTTGTTATAAAGATGTGGTTTTAATGGAAAGACCTAGCGTTTATTCAGATAGAGCAAAAGCTAGATTGGATAAAATAAATCGAGATAAAATCAAATCCTTAAGAGGCGTAACTAACGATGTTGGCAATATGTCTCATACTACAACAACTTCAATAGATAGTTTTTAATATGGCTACAGCTAGTTATCAAAAAATAGAACTAACAGGAAACATTACCTTGTATTTTCCTTTTTATACTCCTACTGGGCAATTATCTATTACAGATAGAATAAATGTTATTTCCGATCAGGCAGATAGAGAAATAGTTTTACCAAATGCTACTCAAGCACAAAATGGTAGTTTTTTTCTATTTAATAATATAGGTGCAGAATCATTTAAATTAATGTTAAATGATGGAATAACTGAACTTACCACTATTTTAGCGGGTGAGGTAAAAGAAATTTCTATAGACGAAAATACTACAACTAACGGTGTTTGGTCTGTATTGCCTTATGGCTCTGGGCAAAATGCTATTACTACAGTTGGAGCTAATAGTTCTAATAATTCTTTAATAATAACAGGAGAGCCTTTAGAGCCACCGGGTGGAACTATTGGATTTCAGATTTCAGACTCTCTATCTAATTTAAATCAAATAGCGTCTACTGGATTTACTACTATTACCGCTAATAATCCTTCTACTTATGCTACAAGAAATTTAGTGGCTGGTTCTAATATTGAAATAGATAATAGTGATGGTATAAATGGCGACCCTGTTATTAATGTAAATAATTCTATAAGCAATTTAAATTCCGTTGCTGTTGGCGATATTACTTTAAGCGGTTCAACGATTACAAATAATAATGCTAATGGAGATATATCTATTTCAACAAATGGTACTGGTGTTATATCTACTAACGGAGTATCTATAGATGTCAGCGGCAATATCACTAATGTTAATGATTTAACAGTAAATGGAGTATTTAATAATGCTTATTTGCCTGAAGCGTGGGGAGTTTTTACTGATACTATCAACGCTGGTGTCAATACTATTGTTATTGAAAAGTCGCAAAATATCGATAGCATAACAGGAAGTAATGGCAATTACGTGGTGAACTTTTCTACTCCTATGTCTTCAATAAATTATGGGGTTATATTATCTTTAGGAAGTAATTATAATGGCGGAGCATTACCTCCTCCTGTATACCATGCCTTTTGGACTGTTAGAACAACAAACTCTGTCACAATTTCTATACTAGATGCAAGTGGTGAATTTGTACAAAGTGCGCCTGATGGAGTTTCTATAGTTATTATGGAGTGAGTTGTTATATTTTTATTTTATGCTATAATAGACTCAAAAGTTTTTTAACTTTCCCACAACTTTTAAAATAAAAGTTGTGGTAGGGTGAGTTTAAGTTCTACGAACTTATCAACATCGTATCTATGGTTTGTCTTTTTCCCTTAAAAAGAAACGTCAGACGAGACATAAAAACGTTGAGTTGGTTTTTAATCTTCCCATAAAAGATTCCTTTGTATATAGGTTCTACGAACCTTCAAAATCGTATTTTTGGTTTTTGTTTTTTAGCCTTAAAGATTCAAATTTAGTTTTTAATTTTTAATATAAATATAGAGGAATATTATGGCGTATGGCGTCAATGCTCCTTTTGGTTTAAGACCTATTTCGTCTATCAACGGAGGCTCTTGGACTGAAAAGACAAATGAATATTTTATACATGCAAGTGCGGATGGTACTACTACTTATGCAAGTAATATTTTTACTGGTGATCCAGTAGTATTTAACCCTGCTGTAGCGGATGTCGGCACTATATCGGTATATCTACCTAATTTTGCAGATGCAACACCAAGCACATTCTCTGATCTACCAATTCTTGGAGTCTTCCAAGGTTGCGAATATACTGATGCAACTGGTAAATTGGTCCAATCACCTTATTGGCCAGCATCAACTAGAGTACAAGCTGGAACAAAAATTAAAGCTTTTGTTCTTGATGATCCAAACACTGTTTTTGATATTCAAATATCAACTTCAAAAGATGCTGCTGATAACGTTTTTGTAAGTAAACCTTATCTACCAGTTACAAATACTACAAATGCAAATGCTGGAAGTTTTGGAAGTAACTTTGCTCTAAATTTTGGCGGTGGAACGAACTTTGACACTATTGAGATTAATCAGAGTGTTGCTAATTATGCAAACAATCCTGCAAGCGGAAATACTAGAACAGGTCAATCTGCGTTTTATCTAGATGCAAGTACATCTACTGCATTAAACAATGATCATGATTATGTCAAAACGACTGCTACCCTGCCGTTAAAAGTAATAGGTTATACTTTAGACCCAGAAAATACAGCAGATCCTAGATTAACTTTAGAGACTACTCCTTTCTTAAATGTAAGAGTGATGATTAATAATCATTATTACAAAGCAGGGACTGTAGGAACTACTTTAGCATAAAGAGGTAAAATAAAATGATTAATACCGGTCAAATTGCCGAATTACTGCGTCCAGGATTAAAAGCAGTATTTGGTCAATATCCAACATATCCTGAACAATGGACTGAAATTTTTAAGACTTATAAGTCTGATAAATATCAGGAAATTGAAGTTGAAATGAAATATCTTGGTGCTGCTGATATTAAGCCTGAAGGTCAGCCAATAGCAACAGATAGTATGGGACAAAGAATTATTACTAACTACGTACATAAAAGAGTTGGTTTATCTTTTACTATTACTAAAGAAGCTGTTGAAGATAATTTATATCAAAACCAATTCCCGCAACAAGCTGTATCACTTAGAAACTCTTTAAGAGTTACTAAAAATATTCTTGGAGCAAATGTACTTAATAATGCTTTTAATGCAGCTTATCCTATTGGTGATGGGCAAGCTGTATGTTCTGCAAATCATCCAATTGATGGCGGCACTTTTTCAAATACTTTAGCTGAAAATGCCAACGTTGATTTTAGTGAAGCTGGTGTAGAGCAAGCAATTATTGCTATTCAAAAGTTCCCAATGCAATCAGGGATTTTGGCTCAGACAATGGCTAAAAAGATCATTGTGCCTAGAGAGTTACAATTTTCAGCATCAAGACTGCTAAATAGCCAATTCAGAATCAGCACAGCAAACAATGATATTAATGCAATGTACCACAATGATTACATTCCAGAAGGGTACAGATGTAATCAATATCTTACTTCTATTGATGCTTGGTTTGTTCTTACTGATGCTCCAGATGGATTAAAGCATTACCAAAGAACAGGAGTTGAAACTGATACTTATGTGGATTATCAAACAGATAACGTAATGGCAAAAGCTACAGAGCGTTATTCATTTGGTGTATCAAATCCAAGAGGTATTTTTGGCTCACCTGGAGAATAAATCTTTAATATAGCGGGTGCTTTTTAACCCGCTTTTTTTAAAATAAAAAATATGTTACAAGAAAAGAATATTATTATACCAGACCCGGGGAGTATTACAGCAGATATCGGTTTTTCCAATGAGGTGTCTATTATTAGTGGGGAGTCGCTAAGGTTTAATGGAGAATTTGCTGATAAAACATTACAAGTTGTACCTATATTATCAAAATTAGGCTGTACTACAAACCTTGCCTTGCAATCGTTGCCAGGTGATGATTTGTCAAATGTTACATTTACTATAACAGGAAAACAAAACAATATAGAAATTACTGAATCGATTGCAGGCCCTACTAGTGGAGGTATAACTTATAATTCAGTTTTTTCAGACAATTATTATGATGAGATTATTTCAATAATTCCTAATAACAATTCTCCATACAAAATAAACGTGGGAATAGGTACTAAAGTTTATGTTTTATGTAGTATCAATGGATTATCTAGCGAATTTTTGCAGTACAAGCTTTCTTTATGTAGTACTGAAGGGCAAGAATGTTTTTCAGATTTAACAATTTATCATAGTTTAAATGAGCTGAATATTCTTCCTTATACTTATGAAGATATTAAAAATAATACAGGCTATTTACACGTTTTAGATTCTGCTTCTGCTTCTGCAATAAATTATATTTTGCCAGAAGAGCATATGATAGTAACTAAGAATATACTTTGTAATTTTACTTTAGTTCAGGCTTTGGGTGCGCAAAAGTTAGTTTTTAACTTTATACAAATTTAAAAATTGTTATGGAAACTTCTAGCACTTATAATTTTCAATCAGTTCAAGTTGAACTTTTGATAAGGGACGCTTATGAAAATATAGGCGTTGCTCCAGAATTTATTACACCACAAAAACTAGAGTCAGCAAGAAGAAGTATTAATCTTCTGTTACTTGAATGGATGAATAAATCTACTAATTTATGGACTTTAAATAGTGGTTTTTTGGCATTAAAATTCTTACAAAATAAATATTCTTTAGAAAATTATGTAAGCGACTTAACTGAAGTTAATTTACGCACTTCTATTCGTCAATTAAATGGTACTCCTGCATCAAGTGCTGAGGGAGTAGCTGCTAATGCGTTTGATGGAAACAATAATACAGCTTGTACTCAAAACGCCGCTGATGGTAATATTTCTTATGATTATGGGGAGGGGAATGAGCAAAATATAGTATTTTTTGGCATTACTTCAAATGTGAATCCAGATATTACATATACCTTAAATATTGAAGCTTCTAATAATAATCTAGATTGGTTTAGCATTTTAAATATACCTTCTCAAATATACAAAAAAGATCAGTTATATTGGTTTGATATTACAAGCCCAGCAGAAGCGAGATATTATCGCATTCGGGAAACGGAAGGAGCTACTTTAAACATTCAAGAAATCTATTTTAATAATAACGTAACAGATACTGTTATTAGTTCAATTAGTAGAAATGAATACTTACAATTACCTCAAAAAAATGTTACAGGAAGACCTTCTGTTTATTATTTTGACAGAACTATTACGCCTTCCATTTCTGTATGGCCAACTCCTTCTTCTATGTATAACGCTATTGAGTATTCTTATAAAAAAATGATGCAAGATGTTGGTCTATATACTAATACGCTTGAAATTCCATCAAGGTTTTATCCTGCGTTGGTTATGGGCTTAAGTTTTAAATTAGCTTTAAAATTCAACAGCCAAATGGCCGAGATGCTTAATGGGGAATATCAGAATATATTTAACTTAGCAACGATGGAAGACAGTGAAGAAAATACTCTAAGTATTAGACCTAGCTGGTATAGTAATCAATATGTGGAGTGATTATGAGTTTTATAGCCCGCTGGAAAGGTAAGCACGTTAAAGTAAATTCTACCAATCCTCACGGTTTGGGGGTCTGCGATGATAGTGGCTTTGATTTTAATCATTGCGATCTTGTTAAGCAAATGGAATGGAGGGGAAATAATTTAGTTTGGACTGGTCTTATGGTAGGAAAACCCTACTTAGATAAGCCTTGCCAGCAAAACAGACCCCCAATTGTTAAAGACGACCCTAAACCTTTCAAAAATGCAAGATTACCAAAAGATTACACTAGCCCAGGTGAGAATCCAGCATTAGCACCTGATGAGTTATTAAACAAACTGAATAACATAAAATGGAATGAGTGATTCTAATACATTAAGAATTTTATCGCTAGATGGCGGAGGCATGCGAGGTTATGTTTCTGCTAATTTCTTAAAATCCTTTGTGGATTTGTGGGGAATTAACCCAAACGAATTATGGAAATATTTTGATGTCATAACTGGTAGCTCTATTGGTGGAATTATGGCTCTTGCTTTGTCTTTTGGTAAAAGCCCCGAAGAGTTATTACCATTTTTTACAGAAGACGGACCTTGGATATTTACTACAAGTACGACGACACCTTCGTCCAGACCATCCACCCTATCTAAAGTAAATACTATTTTAGGTGGTCCTTTAAGTGACCCTACTTTTTATCCTAGTACCACTAGTAATATAGGCACGATGAGATTAAAAAGCAAAATGGATTCGGTGTTTGGCGCAAATACTACTATGGGGGATTTAAAAACAACAACAGTTATTACTTCGTTCGAGAAAAATAACACAGACCCTGATTATGGGCAGGACACTAATACACCGATATATTTTTCTAATAGCCAAGTTGTTCCAAGTTTAATGGGGCAAGATTTTAATATTGTTGATGTGGCAATGGCAACAAGTGCTGCGCCTTTGTATTTTCCATCGTGGGCTATAGGTACAGATTTATACATAGACGGCAGGGTAGTACAAAATAACCCCGCAGGGCTTGCTTTAAACATTGCAAAAGCAAAAAAACCTACAGCTAAACGCTATTGTGTTTTGTCTATAGGAACAGGTCTTGGTGATGTAGGCTTTCCTCCTGAAAGTTCAGTTAAATCAAGAGTAAAGAGGGAAATACAAGAACTACGCAAAGATCGCAAAGCCTTTGCTGATAAATGGAAGTTAAGCAGTAGACAGTTAGAAGAAATTGAAAATTTAAGTAATAATTTAAGGGCTTTGGAGGGGGCTTATTTAATTATGTACCTTCTAGGAGTTACTACTACAGGACCACAAGAAGTAGAAGCTAGAGAGTTATTTATTGAAAGTAATTATACGCTAGAGCAATTGTATTATTACAGAATGCAGTATTATTTTGAACCAAGTCAAGATACCGAGTTCGACAATTCTACGCCTGAAATTCTGCAATACTACCAAACTGCAACAGCAGAATATTTTAATAATGATATAGATAATATAACAACATTTTTGGGGCATTTAACGGCATGAGCTTTGACGTTTTACATAATTTTATATCGCCAGTTACGGGTAGAGTGCTATCCGACCCTGACTATGTTTTAGTTGGAGATTATGAAGGAATAGCTACACCATCTCCTATACTAATTGATATGAGGTTAGAGCTTATAGATCTTAGAAAAGAAGTTGATGATCTAGAATCTTTGAATAATAGAGTAGGCTTTATTATTAGCCAGCCAGATGCAGGGCTGCCTAAAGCACAAGCACTTAGTGATCTTGATGATGGCTTTATGTATAACACCGATGGAGTGGTTAGTACAAATAACAATGTACTTTCAGATACTTTATTAAAAGATTTTTTATGGATAGGAGACGAATTAAATAAAGCCTTACCTGTACCTAATATAGAAGTTTCAAATCTACCAAACCTAACTGAAAACAAAATATGGGTAGGAGATAATACTAATAGACCGGTAGAAGTGGATTTTAGCGTAGCTCCTGATGATGCAAAATATATAATTCAACAAGAAAGTCCAGGGCTTGCAAACGCCCAAATATTGGGGGATTTAACTACAGGAATATTAAAAAATACAACTATAACAGGTGTTTTAAGTATAGCTTCTGGTGGCGGAGTAGTCGGCATAGATGATTATGTAACCCCTTTAGCCTTAGAAGAAGCGATAGAAGCTCAAGCAGAAGCAACGACAATTGAAATTACAGAAGCCATTGAAGCACAGGCAGTAATAACAACTGCTGAAATAGCAGCTTCGGCAGCAGCCACAGAAGCTGTAGCATATGCTGCTTTTCAAGCTGAAATGCTTCCTTTTATAGGTATTCCGCCTATTACTATAGGGGCGGAAATAAGCGCAGCTATAGGAGCCGCTGAGGTTGCTGCAAATGCTTATACTAATTCTGCTATTTCTGGTTTAACTGTTAGCTTAGATGGGGATATTAGTGGTTCAGGACTATTATCATCCACAATAAATACAACTTTTGCATCAAACCCAGTTTTTACTGGCAATGAATCGATGACCATTCCTTTTGGAACTACTGCTCAAAGGCCAAGTAATAGCAATGTTGGAATGATTAGAATTAATACGGAAATTTAATAAGAGGAATATTATGTCGCAAATAGAATATTACGATAGCAGTGGTTGGGTTATTGCAGGCGATGGTAGCGTGCAAAGCGTTTCTGCTGGCACAGGTTTAAAGCCTATTACTATCACTACTACAGGTACTTTAGAGTTACAAGACATACCAAGTCAATATTCAGGTACTTTTACTTATGCTACATTTGCCACCGATTCAACTGGAAGAGTCGAGGCTGGGAATGGTGTGCAGCCAGTTATTACTGTTGAAGGGGTCGCTAATCAAACGCAAGTAACTAACGTTTCAGCAGGAGTTGTAAGCGTAGGACTTGGGGATGCTAGCACAAACAGAGTTGAATTTCCTGGCAATATTAATATAGGGAACGGTTCTTTTTCTATTCCTTCTGGGACAACAGCCGAGCGTCCAGGTGCTCCTGTTGCTGGAATGCTAAGAATTAACACAGATTTATAAAAATTAAGAGGAAAATATGCCAAAATTAGAATTTTACGACGGAACAGATTGGATTACTGCGGGCGATGGGACTGTAACGCAAATAGATACAGGTACTGGGTTAACTGGTGGGCCTATTACTACTTCAGGGACAATCAGCTTAACTGATACTGGAGTTACGCCAGGTGTTTATACTTATGCTACAATAACAGTAGATGGACAAGGTAGGTTAACAGATGCTGCTAACGGAATACAACCTGTTGTAACTATAGACGGAACTGCTAATGAGGTAGTTTCAACAAACACTGATCCAGCAAATGGCTTGTATACAATTTCTTTAGATACAGAGCTTAATTTTCCGGGGGATGTGGTTGTAAATAATGGGTCTTTAACAGTTCCAGTTGGAACAACGGCAGAACGCCCAGCAACGCCTGTAATAGGTATGTTTAGATTAAATACAAGTTTATAAATAATATGTCTTTACCAGAAATATTTGATGGAAACGAATGGCAACAAATATCCTATGTACAATCTATATTGTATGGAACAGTATCTACTACTTATACTACTGATTTAACCGATGGAAACCACTTTAAATTTGATCTTGTTGAGTTTCAAAAAGGTGTAAATGTTACTTTAGATGTA
>WLWF01001413.1_pt1 | contig 19721 bp, 21 predicted proteins | sample 6718331 | NCBI WGS metagenome assembly WLWF01 (sample SAMN12718692, study PRJNA515312) | sponge metagenome | isolation source: marine sponge | host: Mycale hentscheli | place: New Zealand: South Island, Marlborough, Capsize Point | collected 2003-05-01
CCAGAATTAGCAAGAAACTCCAATATATACAATTGTTGTTCTTTACTTAGTATGTCATCGCGATTAATACTTTTAATGATATATTTTATCTTAGTAAGGTTGTCCATTTGTTTTAATTGCTATCGTTTCGTTTCACTTCACTCGCAATCAAAACGGTCGTTATTATTGTAGGCGATAGTCGTAGACGAAAGCCTAACAATGATAACACTATATAATACCAAATATAGTTTTATCAAAAAAATAATATAAATTTTTTGTTTTATTGATTTTTATAATTTAGTTATGGAATTCCAACAAGGCGGCCACCTGTTGCTCGAGGGTAGCAATACGCTGGACATGTCCAGCATCGACATTCTGGTAGTCCTGGACAATCTCACTGAGCGAATTGAGTGCAACTGCGTCTGTGTTAGCAAGTAAATTACTAATCTGTGTTTGAAGTCCAGCCTCGGCGGCCCTCGCGGCGGCAATTTCGGAATCCAATGCATTCTGTAATCCTGCATCACCGGCCACACGAGCCGTTTGTTCAACGACTACCTTACCATCAAGAACAGCATCAGCAGCGGCGCGGTCAGTAATTTCCTGAGCCAAACCGGAAGCATTAGTAGCAATACCAGAATCAGCAGAGGCCTTATTAGCGGTCTGGGTAGCAATAACTGCAGCGACGGCGGCATCGTTAGAAGACACATAAGCAGTATGAGTAGCAGTAATAGCCGTATCAGCAGCAGCGCGTGCGGCGCTTTCAGATCCAATCAAAGCGGCGTTAGCGCTATCACCAGCAGTTCTATCGGTGGATTCCTGCGTAATCTTTCCATCAAGGACAGTATCGGCGGCTCCACGAGCAACGATTTCGGCGGAGATGCCAGAGGCATTCACATCAATTTCGGCCTTACGGTCAAGGCCATAGGATTTAACATCACCCAGACCATCAACGGAGAGTTTGGTCATAGCAAATCCCAAGTTGGCTTCGGCTTCAGTGTCCCATCCCTGTTTGTAATCCAAATAGGCCCCAGAGGCATCCACTCGCATCTTGAGGGCCTTAGTGGGGTCATTTTGTTCATAAAGGTTGAGTTGGTAAGACTTAATTCCTGACATTTTGAAATGTATATATATGAAATTAAAAAAAATATTAATTAAATTATTTATTTAAATAAATACATATACTCCAACCAACGAGCACTAATCGGCTTTACTGCCCACTTTGAATGATTGTTTAACCATTTTCTTTTTGTATCAAGTAGATTTGTCTCCATCTCCTTATATAAGCCACGGTGCGGTGTGTTATCTCTATAAAATTGTTGATACCTATCACCAAAAGATATACCAAATACTTGGCCGGTATTAACATTTAATATGACAGCATCGTAGTAATGACGGCGATTAACAGAAGGTCGGATATCAGTAATCAAATGGCTTTTATGGTCGTAAACCTCCAGGGTAACACGGTAATCGGTAATGACTGACATACTATATATACTATATCAATATAATTAATTACCATAAATAATTCCATGACATATAAGCAGGACTATAATAATTAGGCTTATAAAACACTCTATGTCTTAGTCTATAACTTGCACGGCGGGTTGAGTCCCCATGATCCAAATTACTATACAAACCAAGACCCGTTGAGTCTTTATATTGCTGGTGTGTATTACTTCCAAACGGGATAATATACTTCTTGTCCGTCTTTTTGTCCTGTATTATAGCGTCGTACTTCTTACCTTTAGTATCGGATTTACGGAATTTTACAATGTCAAAATTTTTAACAGGAAACTTTGTAGACATATTACCTACGGTTTATATTATATTAAACACAAATAAAAAAAAATACAGTCTAACTTAATCCAACGAGCATTCTGTTACAATCACTCCCGATCCAACCACATGGCCCCAGTGGTGAATCCAGTACTTAATCCTAAATGAATCGCTTTGTAATATCGCTCTATTAATTTTATGAAATTTATTATTAATCAAAAAGCCTTGTAGTGTTCCATCGTTAATATATACGATACTTATCTTTTTTGTAAATTCGTATTCGTGGTTCAATAAGTCGCCGGCGTATAAAATTTCTTCGTCGCAATCCACCAGTCCAGCAATACTCATTCTTGACGTGTATACGAGTATATCTTTATTTGTAATGCTTCCACTAACGCTTAACATCCACCGTTTACCGTGTCTTAATCTTGTTAATAGATAATAGCCATATAAGCACCTTTGTTGTATACCATAGTCTATAACATCAATCCATCCATGTTGTGGTGGTAATCTGTATGACCTAATTAGATTGTTTATATCGGAGTATAACTCTCTAATTGATATCGGCATATTTCTTATATTGTGCCCAGTTGTTTTGTCCATTATATAATAAGAAAAATAAAAGTTTTTGTTTTTCGTAATAAAAGTTTTATATTAAAATAATTTGGATAATATTATTGATAATTCAATTGGAACAGAATTTCCTATTTGTCTACGAATTGAATTATTAGATCCTATGAATTTAAAATCGTCTGGGTATCCTTGTAATCTTGCGTTTTCTCTTGCAGTTAGTCTTCTATGCCCGTCAGGATGTCTATTGCTATTTTTTAAAACTGTATAGCCTACATTGTCCCATTTAGGTATTCTATTTTGACTACCAAAATTAGACGATATCGCTCCTCCATTATTTATATGTTGTAATTTCTCGTCGTAATTATCTTTTAAATCCCCTATACAATCGTTTAATGTTTTCGTTATAGTTTTATTTTCCGGTGGGAATGTTATAGTATTGTTTATGTCATTACGAATACCTAATATGATTACTCTTTCTCGCATTTGTGCTGTGTTATAATATTTCATTCTAAACAATTTATTTTGAACTTTATAACCACATTCTGTTAAATCGTTTAATATTTGTTTAAATACTCGGCCTGTTTTTTGTTTCTTGTCTTGTTTAGTTTCATAACCTCCCATTGATAGTAAGCCTTTAACATTCTCAAATATAAAATATTTTGGTTTCTTAAGTTTTAATAATCTAACTAATTCCAAATATAACTTATTTCTATTATCATTTATATCTCTTTCTTTTTTAGCCGTTGTAAACCCCTGACACGGAAAGCCTCCAAGCATTATATCACAATCTGGTATAGTTTCAATTAGTTTAATGTCTTTATGTTCTGGTTTAAATTTATAATAGCCTTCATATGAACCGCAGGCATCTTTATTGAAATCATTAGCATAAACGACATTAAATTTATCGGATTTATGAAAACCATAATCAAACCCTCCCGATCCACAAAATAATGACGCTACTTTTAACATTGTCTTTCGTAATTCAAATATTTGAATTACTATATATAATTTAAAAAATATAATTTTATGTAAATTTAAATACCAAGATAAACATCAAGGTTTTTTCTGTACTTCCGTTTGGCTCTTGTATTAATGTATAAGAAGTTATAAGGCTCAGATGTGGCATAGTTAATCAATGTTGTAAATTGTTTAACTGTCTTACTCGGCGGCGTAAATTCTTCGGCTATTCTTTGTACTTCACTTTGACTTGACGGGAAAAATGCAATATCAGTACAATTCAATCTCATTGTACGAGGTATGGCGTGATACTTTTGTGTATTAATAATAACACTTAAATTAATATGACGACCTTGTATGAAGCACCTTTTAAATGTGTTTGAATTCATGAAACGCGGACTGCTAATAACATCATCAAATATTATCAGGACCTTAGGGCTGTTTAAATAACCCATCTCTTCAACGAGTTCATTTTGTTTCTCAAATACATAGTCCAGTTGTTCAATACCACTATCGTTTAATTCATCACATATGTTATCTTCGCTTAAATCCAGTAATTGTTGTATTTGGTCGCCGCGGGCGGTAGGACTAAACAAAAATATTTCATCAAAGAAGTCTTTCATAAAGTTCTTTCGCTGTAATAAGTTCAATACAAGCATACTCTTGCCCGATCCACTACTTCCACTGTTTAACATTCTAAACGGATGACGTGGTATAACATCTTCACGCATCAACTGCGGTAATTTCTGTTCATTCTTATCAATTTGATATGGAATAATTTTTAAATCATCAGAATCGGGTAATTCACGTGTAATTGGTTCAGTTCTCTTTTTTACTTTAACGGTCTTTTCTAATTTGAATTCATCAAATGAAAAGGGCTCAAACTCTTCTTGTTTCTTACGTGGCATGTTTTAATTGCTATCGTTTCGTTTCACTTCACTTGCAATCAAAACGAGAACCTAACAATATATATAATAGTAAAAATAAAAAATATAATTAACCGTTATTATTGCAGGCGGTAGTCCAGCAATGATAACAACAAACTAAACGACTAACGACGACCACAAAACATTATAGTCAGTATTAGCATTAGTTGTACTTAATTGTACATTTATCTCAGGTCGGAATTTGTATTGACCAAATAGACCAACATTTGTATATGTGTTGGTTAATACTTTGTAAAACACACCATCAGATTCAATATTATACGAATATTTTACACTGTCATTAGACACAGTAATTAAACTAAATTCAACATTAATTGGTATTCGTGACCCACCGGTATTCTTTGGATTTAAAACAATAACCGCTAATGGCCATGTTGTATTTGTTTCAGGTATATGTATGTCAAATTTTACAGTAAAAGATAAACTTGAATGGGTCATATAATCAAGTACCGCTTTATACTGTAAATGTAATCCAACTGGTGGCTCCCTTCTAATCAAAAATGAACCAACAGTTTCTGGAAGTGTCATTAAATTCTTAATGTTGTTGTTATTATTAACAGTATGTGAAGTTCCAATAAAAGCATTATAAGTGTTTTCTAAAGCATCCTGAATATCGTCATCATCTTCGCAACAATTTTCAGGTAGTCCTGTAATACGATTCATGTCTATATACATTAAAACAAATTTATTTTAACAAAAAATTATTTTCATTCCTATCGTTTCATTAGTCTTTACGTAAACGAAAAGACATTCCACTTGGAATAAAAACGGTACGGTTTGGATCATGATATAAATCCGTCATTATTGTGGGCGGTAGTGCTTTAGCACGATAGCCCAACAATGATGACAACAATTAATCGCGGACAACAACATTGTTTCTAAAAACCCTCAAAAGTCTCAAATGACACAAATAAGTATCAAGTCTTCTTTCAGTTGAATTATGGGTTTTCAAGTCCATCAACAATGAACGGCTGTTATTTAACAACACTCCACTCATAGGGTCTTTATCTAATTTAAAATTTTGATAAAACACACTTGAACAAATTTGATTAACATTGCCCCAGAATGTGCCATACGGCACGGCGTTGTCAAAATTATGGTGCTCGTTCATTACATAATAATACGGCTCGTGGGTATTATCTACATTAGGTGTACCAGGTTGGATCAGAGGACTTGTAGGATAAAACACAGAACCAATTTGACATTGAGCACTAATAAACGGATATGGATTTGATTGTAAACCGTTTCTTAAATGAGTGTTAAGGTCATATGTCGCACGAGGAACAACCATAACACTCAACGCTTTTGAGCACGATTTTTTAACGTCATATTGTGCTACATCGCTATTAAGGTTCGTAATGGTTCTGTGGCGCTCTCTATGTAATAGAATCAAACCAGTACTTTGACTATTTTGTTCAATTTGGTTGCGGAATGAATCCGCCAAAGTTGTACAATCCAATTGTAAATGTGATTCAACATCAAAAGCAGATATATACGTTGGACCAGCAGTTGACCAAAATGCCGTACGGGCTTCATCAAGTTCAAAACGGATTCTAAGACCATGCATTAGTTGACTGGGCAATAAACGGTCTTGAGCAAAAATGGGAATCCACGACAACGGCATAATGGCAGTAATAGTCGGATTAAGAAAACCAATTTCAACGTCCATATGACAAAAGCCTTTCATTCTATCGTAAGTGTTTTGATTATTGTTAAATCTAAAATACTTGGAAACAAATAAACCAAAATCTTCAACCACACAAAGTTCTTGACCACTGGAAGAACTAACAACAACACGGCGGAAAATCCCCGCAATATTGTCCATACGACGGTCGGCAATAGCATCACCTCCAGTAAGAGTTAGTTTCATTTTCATATAGGAAGAAGGCCCGTGAATTAATTGATTACCGGTTTGTAAAGTAAAATTAATTACACCACCATTAGAAGCACTTACAGCGTCGGGGTAATTGTGGATTTTTCTGCGGATTGTAGCCACAGAGAGGGCAGGAGGCATTTGATAGCCAAGGCCATTAACATCTAATAGAGAATCGGTCATAGTTATATACTAAGGATAATAAAAAAAATATTTATTTAATTAATGTTTTCATTGCTATCGTTTCATTTCATTCCACTCGCAATAAAAACGGGTCCATGATCCACTTTGGATCATGACGGTTTGGATCATGACCCCGTTATGATTGCGGGCGGTAGTCGTAGACGGTAGCCCAGCAATTATAACATTTAGTCGCGGATGGTAGTATTATTACTAAACACTCGCACCAATCGTAAGTGCATCAAATAAGCATCAATACGACGGTCAACGGCGCTGTGAAAGGTAGCATTACAAATAAGGGCACGAGAATTGTTCAAAACAAGCCCAGACATAACATCGCTGGAATCAGTCAGTTTTTGACAGAACACCGCAACATTCTCATTACCAGTAGTGGTATAGAATTTATTATAAACAATAGCATTATCAAAATCGGCAGAACACTGTTCTTGAACATAATAATATACTTCACGTGAAATTGGTTTAGCAGGAGCACCGCCTTGTAAAAGCGGACTATTAGGATAGAAGGTGCTACCAACTTGACATTGCATGGAAGTAAAGGGATAACTTTCGCTATTTTGACTATTCAATTGTGGGTCGCTAATACGACCAGCATCACGAGGAATAACCATAAATGAAACGGCCTTGGAACAAGACTTTTTAACATCAAAATTCAGTCCAGTACCAGTGGTATTAACAATGGTATGAAACGGCTCTTTGTGGAGGAGCACTAATCCATCGGAGGCGCTCACCTCGGAAATTCTACGACTAAATTGGTCGGCAAGGGTCGTACAATCCATGTGCAGATTAGATGTAATCGTATAAGCGGTAACAGGAGTACCAAGGGCTTCATGGCGGAATACAACAGCGGGTGTATTAAGGTCAAATTGAATTCTAAGACCTTCCATCAATTGACTGGGCAACAATGTCTCATTATTAAAACAAGGAATCCACGACAAAGGCATGGTCGCCACGATATGGTCGCCAGCAAAATCAAGGTCGGTGTTAACACAACAAGGGTCGCTCAATCTCACCCATTTAGCATTCGTGGTATGGTATCGCTCGTGCTTGGCAACATATAGTCCAAAATTTTCAATGCGGCACAGTTCCTGGCCAGAACGTGTCGAGACGGTTACCCTCTGGAAACATGCGCCAATATTATCAATATGACGGTCTGCGGCGGAACTTCCACCAGTCATTGACAATCTAATTCTCATATAGGAACCAGGACCATAAATCAACTGGTCGCCAGTCTGGAGGCTATAGATAATTTGACCGCCATTAGCACTCGTGGTTACTTGCGGAAATGAACGTACCATTCTACGTTGAGTCGCCACACTAAGGGCTGGAGGCATTGCATAGCCAAGGCCATTCACATTCAATAAACTCGTTACGGTATCAGAACTCATATTGTTATATATAAGGTAAATAAAAAAAATATTAATTAATTAAATATAATAATTGTTAGGCTTTCATTCGCTATCGCTCATTATCGCCTACAATCATTATGGCTTTAGATCATGACCCCGTTATTATTGTGGGCGGATTGTCTTATTTGCTTTAGCAAATTGAACAGACGATAGCCCAACAATGATAACTATGGGACGGTTGGTATAGTTTTATCTAACAAATTATTTATAATACCAACGAGTTGGTTTACAGTGTTTTCTAATATAGCAACACGAGCAATAACTTCGTCTTGTTCAAGAATTTCTTCGGTTACGAACGAGTCATTTAATTTAATTACATTTAAGTTTTGGATCGTCTGGTTTTCTAACGAGTCAAGTGAGCGTCCTGTTGTGTAATCCATAGTCTTTCAAATATTTGAAAAGACGTTATATAATAGTAAATATAAAAATGTTTAATTTAATGTTTTCATTCCTATCGTTTCATTCGTTTCACTCATTCCACTTGAAATAAAAACGGAGTTCATGATCCAAAACGACCCGTCATTATTGTGGGCGGTAGTGCTTTAGCACGAAAGCCCTAACAATGATGACTATTGAATTAATAACTGCTCAGCACCACCAATAGCAGGCTGTCCATATTGATTCATTCGTTCAATATGAAGAAGAAATTCAGGTGGTATATTATTGGGTTTTGGCTCGGCGGGAACATCTTCCTCAATAGCAGGTTGTAAAAGACTTTCAAATTTGGCGGCTTTACCAGTGGCCTTTCGTTGTTTTTTAACCATATCGGTCGGATCTAAACCCATGTAATTTGTGTTTGTATTACCAGTATCTTCAAATATCATTTGTTCCATAATATCCTCATCTACTCCATTCGGGTCAATATTAGAAGCGTCAAGCATTTGTGTCGGGTCCATCCTGGCGGCAATAGACGCTAATAGTTTACGCTCATTGTCCATATTCGGTAATTGGTAATCCTGTACAACATCACGGCCCTCAATGTATTTTTGAAAAGGATTGGCCTCAAGACTTACTTTGTGTGCGGTTGAATCTGGTAGTAATCCATTTTCAGGATTGATTAAATCACGGTTTTCAAGTTCTTTGGAGTAAGCAAACATCGTATATAATAAGTAATTTAATTTAATTTATTATAAAAAATAATTATAGTTATATACACCATGGCGGAAATCTATTACAGACGTGTTATTTTAAATAATACTCAACGTATCTCAGGTACTGCTAACGCATTTACGATTGATTTGAAGGAAACCTTTAACCTACAGAACGTAACCCACATCGCAGTTGAATCGTTGTCAGTTCCAAATTTACAATACAATGTATCTTCTACGACTAATACATTTAAGATTCGTATCGGTGCTGGGTTAACTCAGGATTGTACGATTGACCCCGGTCAATATGATATAAGTACATTCTTATCAGCACTAACTGGTGCCCTTGATACATTAAGTGGCGTAGCAGAATGGACGCTTACGCAGGATACACTAACAAGAAAACTAAAATTTTCAAATTCAAATCAAATATTTACCATTGTGGAGGGCGGTTCAACTATGTTAAAAATCCTCGGGTTTGACTTTGATTTACAAAAAACGGCAACTCATCTCGGCCCTGGCTCGCCATATGTAATGTACGCGGAACACATGCCAGACCTCGGAGGTGCTCAGTCTGCCTTTTGGCATAGTGATACGTTAGCAAACAGCAGTACAATCAATGGTTCAACTGGTTCAATCAATCTATTATCATATTTGTCTTTTCATGATACTCCATTTGGCGGTGTCTGTACCCGTCATATCAACGATATTGAACTATCTAAAATTCGCTATTCACAGCCTCGTAATTTATCTGTTATTAGATGTGCCATTAGGGACGTTGACCGTAATTTATTGGATATTGGCAATAGTGAGGCGCAGTTGGTTTTTAGAGCCTATTACGAAATATAATCATTGCTGGGCTTTCGTCCTACGGACTACCGCCCGCAATAATTACGACCCGTTTTGGATCATGACCCCGTCATTATTCCAAGTGGAGTGCATGCACGAAACGACAGGAATGATGACATTAACATAAACCATATTGATACTCCATGGACGGTAATGATAAATAACCGCGGGCGTTATTAATATTAACTGACACAGAGTCTTTTAAATATTTTTTTTCAATGGGTACATTAATCCATAATTGATTACCACTATTTTTATATATACTCATAAAACTTGAATTAAACGGGTTTTGATAAGTAATCCATCCGCTATCTGTCTTCTTCCATACATATTTATTTGGGTCAAAACTACTATATGTTTTTGGATAAACATACCACTTATAATTAATTATATTGTGTTTAGTTTCTCGTGTCAATATAGAGTATTGATTGTATGATTTAGACCTATGTGCTATTTCTTTTTTTAGATCATGAAGGGTATTACATTTACTTAAACGATATGAAGACACTCTCATATGTGTTTGTGTCAATGTGCTTACAGTTTTAAGGGATAACTTTTTGGTTATAAATTCAAAACGATTTATTTGTTTTATTGCTTTTATATCAATCCCGGATTGACAGGGTATTTGAATTATTTTATAGTCGGATGCTCTAAGAAGTTCTTTTGATAGCATCTCCCACGTTTGACCTACAATCGGGTCTCTATTTATCTTATGGTAATTTGTAATTATTCGCTGGAATTTTGTCCTTGTTATCATTGTTAGGCTTTCGTCTGCGACTACCGCCTACAATAATAACTATATAAGTGGAAATATAAAAATATTTTTTCTTTAATATTATATAGGTCGTTTTGATTGCGAGTGAAGTGAAACGAAACGATAGCAATTAAAACATGGACGATATTAATGGCTGGTCAAATCAGATTGAATCCATTATACAACAAATAGCGGATAAATCTTATGAAATGTCTAACAGACACAAACAAAATTATATTGATATCAGCAATAAATTAAAATACTTCCGCATCCCCATTATAGTATTATCGGGCATCAATTCGGTGGCCTCCGTCGGTTTAACGGAGTATACATCACAGAGTAATATCAGCGCATTGACGTGTGTATTGGCTTTAGTTTGTGGTATAATTGGTTCTATTGAGTTATTTTTAAAATTGTCAGAGAGTTTACAAATTGAGTATGTAAGCGGTAAGGAATTTTCTCTACTACACATAGATTGTTCTAAAATGTTGATGTTAAGCCGTGAGGAGAGAAGTATAAGTGGATCGGACTACCTTAATGACATATTTGGTCGTTATACGACATTAATCGGTAATAGCCAAATCATTATCGGGGATATATTAAAACACGGTAATATAAGAAAACCGCCACCATCGCCAAAGCCGTCGCTTATGGATACTATTAAGAAAAAAATTAGCCCATCCTCATCACCTTCGCCTTCTCTTAGTGGAAGTGAGGTTGAATTGGTTGTTATTGAGCAATAATTGCTGGGCTTTCGTCCTACGGACTATCGCCCGCAATCATTACGGGTCGTTTTTATTCCAAGTGAAGTGCTTTAGCACGTAACGATAGGAATGAAAACATTATAATAAGGCTCGGGTTTGACCAAATAACATTTCTTTACTCGGATCTAAAACTTGAGTTTCTTGGAAGTCCCTCATAGGATTACCAAAGCCCTGTGTAAAGTCATTTAATCCGCCATTAGGAGCAAACAACATAGTTTCATGTGTCATAAAGTCAGGCTTTACAACGCCTCCAATATCTGCGGGCTTCTGTCCAAAGTATTTTTTTTCTAACTCTTCAACAGTCGGAGCCAATGGTGGGAATGACGGCATACCTTGACTAATCATTGCAGGAGTGTCGCCCCAAATTTGATTAAATTGATTAATATCATTAGGTGGTAATGGTTGGAATACATTAGGTGTTGGAATTCTCATATTATTATAAATAATGTCCTCATGCTGTTGTTGTCTTAATACAAACGGGTTAGTCTTAGCAGTACCTAAAACATCACGACGGTATGAAAATAAAGCCTCTCTGGATACTTTAAAGTCATCCTTTTTATTATTTTCGGCGGCAAACAATACATTACCTTGTGTCTCGGGGTCAAATACCTCGGTCTTCTTAGTATCTTGAATAATTTTTGGATCAGGAATGACATTGATTACCAACGGCTCAGCACTTACGCCATGTGGAGGTCTTTGTTGTATTGCGGTATCAGTAATAATTTCACTGCTAATTATTTTACCATCATCGGCAGGGTCGTCGGGGATTTCTGGGTCGCCAGGAATCGCAGGGTCGCCAGGTTCTTCACTGGTATCAGGTTCTTCAATGGTTTGGTCTTGAATTACGTCGGCGCTTGGTCTATCGTTCTTTTTATGTTTAAACCAGTTCTTAACAAATTTAAATACCAGTGGTACAATTAAAGCAATTACGACTTCTGTACCAAAACCCATAGAAATTAAAGCATTGACTGTCCATACCTTAACAGCCTCTTGTAAAGCATTTAAGGTCGGATATTTCGTTTCTATAATTGGTAGTTGGGTTGCCAGGGCACTTGTAATAGCGCGGAATATACCATTTTTCATTTGTCCTGTAAAGGCTCCAGTAAATTTTTGAACAAATCCCGGCTCTGTAATAACCGGCTCTTGTCCACCCCAATGTTTAAAATCCGCCGGTAATTGGTCATCGGCTTCCGTTTTTGATTCAAACGCACTTGTTTCAGGTTTTGTGGTTGCGGGGCTTGAATTTACTACGGGTTCGGCCACACCTAAAGGAGCACCGCCACTTTTGGGTGGAATTAAATTACCAGATCCAACGCCCATGTGTCTACCAAGGTCTTTCATAGTATTGGTCGGATTTTGTCTAATGTTCCCGTAAAAATCTTTAACAAGTTCAGGACTATCAGCGGGTATAGGGTCTTGATTTGGTAATAAAATCATATCAGCGGGTTGGTTAAGTTCGTCCTCAAGTTGTTGAATTCCTCGGCTAACTTCTTCACGGTCTGCTGTTCCCTTATCAACTTCTTCAGCCAATCGGTCAATACTATGTTTAAGTTCGGCGCCGCCTCTACGTCCTCCAAGGTCTGCCATGGTCATTTTTGGAGGGGACAACTGTTCACGCGGTTCTACTCCAATCAATGAAGGAGGTTTATCGCCTCTCATTAAATCCATATCGGCCAACATCTCGTCAAGGCTTTGTTCAGCGGGTCGTTCAACGGGTTGTTCAACAGCGGGCTGTTCAACGGGCATTCGTGGAGGTCTATCAGGAATTAACGGGGGTCTATCCGGAATCAAAATTGGTCTATCGGGTCGTGGCGGAGGTGCTGGAGCGTCCGCTACATCCAGTGCTTGGGCCAATCTGTCTTGATTAGCCTGTAAAACCGCCTGATCCACTATCGGTGTAAGAATCAATGGAGGAGGTGGTTCTTTTACGGATTTAACTCTATCTGTTCTAATTTGGTTCTGCATTATCGTTTCCTTCTGTTCGGGATTCATTGTCTTAAGTAAATCATAAAGTTTAAAATAATCAAAATACTTTGAACTACCACCGCTCTTACCGCTTGCTCTGTTTTTAGGAGCATAAGCATTTTTAATAGCGGATACCATTTGCTTTTGACCAACGACCCCCTTTTTAACAGATGGGCCGGAAGTTGTTGGAAGCCATATATCTTTACCCTTAGTTACTTTGGTGTCAAACACTTTCTGTCCTTCTTCAGATAATATAGACCTAATAATCTTAGTATCATTAGGGTTATGTAATAATTGAGTTAACAGATGTTCACCAAGGGCGTCCATCTCTTGAAGTCGGTCAAATACATAATCAGTCATTGCGTATATATAAGTGCCTAAAAAAAATGCCTAAATTAATTAAATTAAATAAAAAAATATTGTTGTATATATAGCCTTACCGTGAAACGAAAAGACATGACAGACAATCAAGAATTCAAGACCCCGTTAGACAAATGGACTTACGAGCGTATCAAGCACCTGTTAGTGCCTGGTGATAAGAAGTTAGATGAAGAATTTCAATTTCCTGTTAAACTTTCTGGTCTCCAGAAAGTTGAGTTAGTAAGACAAGTTGGATCGGATGCTACTCCGCAAACGATTTCTGTCGGTAGACATATTAAGCCTCAGGAAGCAATTGCAATTTCTCGGGATTTAGAAAAATCCATAAAGTCTCAAAATAATTAATTAATTTTATATTAAAGAAAAAATACATTTATATAAAAGGACAATGCCAGAATCAAAGTATAAAGAATATCAAAAGCAATGGTATCAATTAAACAAAGACCGTATCGCTTTAAAACAATCTGTTCTGCTCACTTGTGAGTCATGCAAAAAAAATATTAGAAGAGATGCTATGACTAAGCATATTAAATCAAATTATCATATTAAACGGCTTCGTCAAAATTGATGTCGTTGTATTGAATAGTTATTTTTTTAGGTCCTTCAACCTTTGTGGAAGATGTCAATACAATCCTTAATTTCGGTGTGTCATTGTATTCGTATGATTGAATCTTAAAAGTTATATCATAACAATCATTTTTGGTATGTTGTGTATTGTCATAATTGTGGCATGAAAAACAAATGTAATCTTCTCCTGCTCTAAGTGGGTTATAGCAACCTGGATATTTCTGGTCTATAAAATCAACGACCCGGTTATATTTTTTTGTCTCGTCTTCGTCCATATGTTTGGATTGTTTAGAGAATAGAAGTGTGCGGTATCGTCCTTCGCCTCCATATCGCATTTGCTTGAGTGATAACATTTTGTTTGTTGTTGTCTTTATATATTATACAAAATATTTTAAATCAAAAAATAATTAAATGTCAGTTTGGATCGGACCTTACTAAAACTTCGCGGTTCTATAAAACTCGTCCTTAGTCTTAATTTGACCTTTACTAATATCAAATAATACTTTTTGTTTACCGTCTAATAATGGATTCAATAGAATCTTAACTTCATTACCCTTGGCTAAATCTAAATATAAGGGCATTGCTCCCATTTTGGTAATATCTTTTGTATCCCATGTGTTGTCATATTTTCGTTGAGTATGTTCCAATCCCTCGGCTGTTATACCTTTCATTCTCAAATGCTGTTGTGGAATTGTCTTACCGTCGCATTGTAAGATGTCTATATAAGACTTTTTACCAAGGGCTAAGAATCCCGCGCTGGTAATATAACCACCATAGCCGTCGGCTTCAAAGTCGCTATGGAATTGACCTAATTGCTTACCAATTAACTCCTTGTTATGAATTCGTTTAAATTCGTCGCTTAGTGGTGTAATGTGTTCGTCGTAGATATGCATGGAATCCGTATCGGTGTAGAAGATTGGAAAATCCATTTCGTTGGCTATGTCAAAAATCTCGTTCATGATCCGTTTTGACATACTAAGGATAAAGGTGGCTATATGAGCACGGTTAAACGATTTATCCATACACACTTGATTAACCTCCCATTGACTGTTATTGATTTGTCTAAGTTCTTTAATTGTATGAAAATTATTGCCAATGAATTTACTAATATTGTCGTCGTTCTTAATTGACCATTTTGATGTTATTACGCCGTTATTCTCTGTATCAACCTTCTTGTAAGTCTTTGATTTAATAATTGATTTCTTTGTATTTGAGGTTTTGATTAAACATTTCCCGTACGATGAGTTGAGCATTAATTTTAAGATATTTGATAATGCTTTATTACCGGCCTTTTTATGTTTTAATCTCTCTTGGAATAAATGATAAATAACATTACCAAAGGTCTTATTTGCTTCGCCGTCCCAGTAAATACCGTCTAAAATTTGGTATTCAATCTGGTGGAGTTTAATGTAATCCTGTAGGGTTGTTTTATCAATGATAATTGGATCATGTGGGGCTTCGTTCAAATAATCAATTGAGCCTGTGCCTCGGTGTGCTATAATCGGCATTTGTTGGTGTTTATTGACTTTAGTTATTTTAACTGTCATAATACACCATTTATAATCAGAATGTAAATTAGTCATCCGCTTTGCTTTACCTGTGGGTACGCCAACCTCATTACACAATCTATGAATTGCGCTTGGATATAATGACACTCCGTCAAAGTCAGCAATTGGCTTATCGTTTATTAATTTCTTAACATATTTAGTGTTGGCATGAACACGACCGCCGTAAGCGCTTCTTGAACAATATTCACGTAAATTACCAGTTAATTCATATACGCCGTCGTATGAACCTTCAAGTCTCATATATGTATCTGTTAGGCTGGATATCGTTAATTTGTGGTAAGCGCCCAATCTATCTTCTGTGATGTCTAATAGAATCTTATTCATTGCTTCTAAACCCCTTTTTAGCACTAAACAATCGTGTTCAAGATATACCTTATAGTAAGCCGTTGGGTTGAATTCTTTACTGTCGGCGTATGGGGCTTCATTCATGATAAGGTCAAATGTCGTTTTGTCTTTTTCCGATCCAAGGGCATCACGATAAATCTTCTTATCAACGATTACATTGTTGTTCTGTGGTGTATAATATTCGTATGAGATTGCTTCTAATTTGTCTAATCCTAAATTAAAAGTTTTGTTAAACTTCGCTAAGCCAAGGCTAAGGAGTTTAAATGAATCGCGTAATTCAACCTCTTTACCTTTATATGACAATTTAACGTTGTAGATCGCCCCGTCCTTCTCACATATACCTTTAATGTTAAGATATTGCATTAATAGATTAAAGTCGTATTTTAAGTTATGAAAATAACATAAAGCATCTTCTGTGCCGTCTTTGGTAATAGTTTTCAGCCACTTCCATACTGCTAGTTGTTCAATACTGTTGTCTTTCCATTCTTTTTGGTCGCATACATTAACAATTGATACTTCGTCGCTGTCTATACTTACACAACCAATTAAATACAATGAGTGTTTACCTTGTCTTTCTGAGTCTTCAGGAAGACTGTTTACAAACGACTCGCAATCGCTGTACCAGATATTGGAACAATAGTCTTTGATTTCTGTTGATTTGACTTCTCGTTGTTCTTTGTCCATATTTGATAAATCAATTTGTAGGTCATTCTCAGCAAATACTTGGCTGTGGGTGATTGGAGTGAAGTAATTACATTCATCCATTGTTTTGATTAATGTTAAAGAGTTAATGAATCTGTCGTTTCTTGTTCTATTATCATTTACCATCTTATTCCAGTTGGACAGTGATTTAATGTCGTTATAATTCTTAATAGAATATGAAGTATATTCAACGGGTTCATTAATAATGACGTGATTTTTGATAATGCCTAAATTTAAAGGAGGGTGTTTTGAATCGCCGTATTTTGTGTGTCTAAGTTCTTTTTTAATGTCATAAAACGATAAATCAATATGTCTTTCTGTTAATTCAGAGATTCTTTTGAAGGCGGATTTTGGTAAGTGTGCTCCTTCTTTGAAGTCTAATTTAATTCTATTTAAAACGGCCTCAGAAACACCGCCAAGTCTCAACGAATGTATATAACAATTTTCAATTGATTTTCCTTCGTGGGCGTCAAGTTGTTTGTGGTCGTAAATTTGATATCTTGATAAATCAATTGTTGTTGTGTTCATGAATTTAAAGAATGCCATAGACCTAACTTCATTAAGTGTCATTCTTTGATTATAAGGGATTATTGACCTAACATTGTCTCGTGAGAATGTATTTAATGGATCGCTTCCATAGTCTTCGTTTAAAACTACATTGCCCTTTAAATAATCAATCAGCCAATCTTTAGTTTTGTCATTGACCGGCCTAATTGAAATTGAGCCATCAATTTTTTTAATAAGCAACATATTAATTTTAGAATCTTGTAATGCATTAAATACCCTATTGGCTTGTTTTGTATCTAATGTGTTATCTTCTTGTGTTGCTTTCAAAACAAATTTTAAAAACTTTTCGTCAATGTTGGTTGGTGTTGTAATAAGGCCTTTAAGTTTCTTGTTATCAGGAACACGGCTTAATTTAATTCTGGTGTCAATTTGATTTTTATTATCTAATTTAATATCAGTATAATAATCTAATTTGACCTGTGAATAGTCGTCAAGCGGTCTTGAATATTCATTAAAATCCAATACTCGTCTGGGCTTAAATGGTTTCCGCTTAGTCTCACGCTCTTTACGGTCGGATGGTAATGTAAATAACATGGAACTACTCAAATTCATAGCGGGTCTTACATTTTCAAATTTAACGAGTCTTCTTGGCTTGTATGATCGCTTTTTATATTCTTTGACCCTGTTTTGTACTGGTAAGCCTGGGAATAACGGGGGTAATCCATTACGTCTGGGTCTTGGTGGTACTACTGGCCTACGGGCGGGTCGCGGTGGCACGATGGGCCTGCGGCTGGGTCGTTCTGGGATTAAAGGTGGAAGACCATAATTTTTTCTGTCCATATTTTCACTATATATATCAGGGATTATATTTTGTTTTGAAAAATTTAAACATTTTTTGGATCGGGTGTGCCTTCGGATGTTTGATAGTCTTACGACTGAATTGCAGATGGGACATTGTGTTGTTGTCATTGTGCTTTTATATTATGGTATCAAACCTTTAATATATATTGGTAAATATACTTTGATAAAAAATAATTAATTATTAGGAAAACTATATTGACTAATATATAATGTTGACAATACAAGGACAACACAATATTATCACAAATACCTTAACTGGTAATGAATTACAGGATTATTATGTTAAAACCATGGGCTGTGGTGCTGGTCTTAGACAATTGTTAATGTATCCTTATCTAAAAAAATGTGGGGTCAAATTGCCGTTGTATATTAATGATTGTGAGCCTGTTGAATATACAGATATACAAATTATGAACCAAGGGGGTACACCTGTAAAACAACAACCAGTTAATATTAATAAGTTGTTTATTAAACTTATTGGTCGTATTCATGGGACTTGTAGGATAAGTGATAAAATTTATAACTCTCTTGGAAATATAAACTGTACTACGATTGATTCTGTTTATTACTGTTTGAAACGACATAAAATGTCTCGTTATAATCATGCTATTGTATATATAAAGTATAAAAACAATGGTGTCCCTCCTAAGTTGGGGATTAGTCAAATGGACGATGTTAAGAATAAATTTAGAATCGTTTTAAATATTCTTGATGATAAGCATTTAAAATTACCATTAATGTATGTAATGTATAAGTTGATTGAAATGGTAGATCGGAAAGATATTCTTGAGAACATTCATTTACAATCGCAGAGTAAATTAATTACTTATGATTTAAGGTGGTTTGATGTTTGTGGTGTTAATGACTGGTATTATAAACCTACTATTGCTATTTAATTTATATTAAAGATTATATACTATGATATAAAAGACAATGTCTGTTCCTTTTCCTTATAACTCCGACGATTTACTTAGGTTTATTAATGGTGAAGAACCTATACCTGAACTTATACAACAAAAAATTGAAAGCGGCCGTAGTAGAGGTAAAGAAAATGTTTTGAAGTGTTTATATGATTGTTATTTAATGAGAGAAAATAGTGCCCGTGCTCAAAAAGAGAAACGGCGGATTTATAGTAAACAATACCATAAAGATAATAAGGAAAAGATTAAACAATATCGTGAAGATAATAAAGATAAAATAAAAGAATGGTCTAAGAGATACCATCAAGAAAATAAAGAGAAACGAAATGAATATAGTAAACAATATTTAATGGATAACCATGAAAAAGAGAAGAAAAGAAAAAATGATTATTATAACCAAAATAAAGATATTGTATTGAATAAAAGCCGTAAATACAGAGAGGCTAATAGAGACCGTATATTAGAAGCAAATAAAGTTAAAATGCAGTGCGAATGTGGAGTTGTTTTTACTAAAAACGGCAAATCAAGACATTATAAAACTAAAGCACATTTAAGAACTATTGAAGATTTTAAGAAAATTAGTGATGATGTTAATGAATATCTATTGAGTTTATAAGTATACGACAATTAAACGGCGTTTGTGGCCTTTAATTTTAATTGTCGTTTTATTGTTAGATATTCTTTTTTTTACTTTGATGGGGTTTAGATATTTTTGGACAGAATCCGCAATTGAAGTATACA
>WLWF01001418.1_pt1 | contig 19695 bp, 39 predicted proteins | sample 6718331 | NCBI WGS metagenome assembly WLWF01 (sample SAMN12718692, study PRJNA515312) | sponge metagenome | isolation source: marine sponge | host: Mycale hentscheli | place: New Zealand: South Island, Marlborough, Capsize Point | collected 2003-05-01
GTCTTGCAAGCTCACCTATTAGTGCTTCTTCTTCAGTCATAACAAAAGCTTCTTTACTAGATTCTTTACCGTAAAGATCTTGCACAGAGTTATGGAATTCATCATCCCATTGCTGTTGTTTAACTTCTAGTTTAGCTATAATAATATCAGCTAGTTCGTTCATTTGTTTTTTATCCATATTTATATAATCCGTTATAGGTTGTATTTAGTTTGTATATGTTATACCACGAAAAGCCCGTACCTTTTGAGTACGAGCCTGCCAAGTGAGTAAGATTGTAGTTTCGCTGCCTGCTGATCGGACCTATTCACTACATACACATCTCACGCGCTATCGTGGATAACTAAACTACTACTAATCTAACAACACGTAGTAAGCTTCAGGATTATTAGTCCTAAACCAGTTTAATGCTTTTTGAAATTCATTAACTCTTTTATTAGTCATAGTGCTTGGTGCTGTATCGAAAACCATTTGACAACCTATAATAAAGTCGTAAATGCTTGTCTCTAAGCCAGTTAGATCATAACTTTCACCTGAAAAAGGATTAGTTACTGTCTCACCTTTTGTATATATCATGCCTTTAAACCACTTCGGCGCTGTCGGCTTCTTCGTCTTCGAGCTCATATTCTTTCTTTAAATAATTAATTTCTTCTATTGTAATATCTAGTTCGTCATTTTCTACTATATCTTCTACGTTTTCTGCAAACATTTCAACTAAAGTATCATCAAAGTAACAGTCTTCATATATGCTATCGCATACATAAAAAGTTTTATCACCATATCTTACTTGCTCTTGAAAAGCGTCAGCTAAGTCATGCTCATAATAGTATACATCTTCACAAATACTAGGTTGACTAGGATTGTTTGTACACATATAAACGTCATAACCATCTGCAGTTGATTCACTGTATATATGACAATCTACGTTGTCAAAGTCTGATACATCTTGAGATATTGATATTTCTAAATGATTTTTAACTAGCTCTATCATTCTTTCTTCAGGCATTCCGCCTTCTAATGGTATTCTATAGCTCATAATTTAATTTTTTAATAGTATATAAAAATAATGCTTTTAGTCTTGCTTTTCTAGACCATATTCTCATTCTAGCTTTATTGGTTGTTTCGTGTTTTTGACCGCTTCTACTAATAGATTTATAAGGTATATCATAAGTTGGATTCAGTTGATAACACAAGCTCATACCTGTTGGTTTATCTTCTCTGTACATGTATCTTCTTATGTAACCTGATTTATGCTCTGATACTACTTGACCTGTTGGTAGCTTAAAAGCTGTAGTGCCGTTATTTCTTTGTCTTTTTGTCGTTACATTCTTAGCACCTAGTGCTTGTAATGCTTTTTCATATTGTTGTTCTGTCATTGTTTAGTTATTAAATAGATGATCACCGTACATTAAGTCCATTTGAGTGGTTTGATGTAATTCACTATTAGTAAATGTATTCAAAGTTCTTACGTCATCAATGGTTAGTTCACTGTATCTATCTTTGGTTTGTAATTTATTAAAGATATAGTCGATGCTAGTAACATAGCCTTCCGCATAGTGTGCTTCGAGTTTAGCTTTAATTTGTGGTTTAAGTTTGTCATATAATGTTTTCATATTTATATTATCTGTTAGTAATCGTATTTAGTTTGTATTATTTAATCTATTCATTATTATTTTAAATATATTATCATAGTGTTCATGGTAATTTTCAAACGCTGCATCAAGTAATTCAACTGGAGCGTCATTTGTTAAAAATCTATTCCAATATAGCTCGTCATAATCGTCAGAGTATTCATTTATTAACTCAAATAGTTGATCTTCAATATCATCAATCACTTTATTAGCCACTTCTTCATATATTTCGCTAAATTCTTTAGGTCTTTCACTATCATGACTAGCACAAGGTGAAGTCTTAGGTTTGTCATTACCCGTGTAGTATTCTTTAGTTTGTCTTATTTCGTTTATTGTTCTTTGTTTTGCCATGTTATCTTAGCATTGTGCCGTAACCTTTACGACGTGTTAGTTTGGCGATACGCTCTGCATCTGCTCGAGACAATATTTCTATGCTATTGCCTGTTTTGTGGTTAATAACTGGTGCACAACCATACTTTTCTACTGTAGAACATGCTACACAGTTACTATAACCATACTTAATTCTTACTGGGTGGATTTCATTTCCACATTTACATTTATTATTCATAGAGCGAGAGAGAGGATTCGAACCTCTCATGTCTAGAACAGTCGTAACTTCATCGTGTGGGAAGTTACACCTGACCTCGCTGTCCATACTAAGCCGTCACTTAGTCCCACGCATTATGCCTTTACGCATACAGTGGTTTGCTTTTAGTTGACTACAAAAGTTAAACCTTTGTAATTGAACCATGAGTTACACTCATCTGGTATGCTATCTATAGTATAGCCTTTTACTATTTGACTTACTTTCTTTTGTGTTATGGTTTCCCAGCCGATCTTTATCTTAGATCTGTCGCTTGGATAAAATTTAATTGTTTTCATATTATTATAATCAATTACTGTTCGTTGTTAGTTTGTAATAAGACTCTAGTATGTTCTATAAACATAGTATAATTCTTGTAACATCTTGGCGAGATTTGTTCGTTGACGTAGTCAAACTGTAACCATCTCTCTAAACCATCAAGGTTTTTTTCTATTTTTTTAACATTTCCTTCTTTGTACAACACAACTTTTAGTGATTTTTGTGTAGAACAACTAGTCAATGCTAGTATTATTAGTAGTTTTTTCATGAGTGTTTCTTAACTAGTTCTCTTACTTTAGCTCCTAAGTCTTGATCATTAGGACAATCAGAAGCTAAAGCCTGTACTTGCCACCATCTTAGTTTTGGTATTGCAGTTTCTTCTTGATACTGCATATATTCTTGTACTGTTCTAAAATCGCTCATATTACTGGAGTATGTAGTGGATCAATAATTAGTTCACCTTCAAAGATTTTCCTTGCTTGGTTGTGAGCATATTGCCACTTTTGAGTTTCTGTACCACATTTCTGTGTAGTACCGTAGTATCCGGCTAAGATATCTTTTGTTATCGCCTCTATTTTTTGTATTTCAGTCATTATTTGCTATATAATCTAGTTCATATTCTAATGCTTGTATTAGTTCTTCTAAAAACCATACTTTCTCATCAGTATCATCGAAGTGATTTTTAAAATTATCATGCACTTCATCTATTATTCTAGTTACGTATTTACTCATATCTTCTCTCGTATATTTTATTCATTAAATCTTCAACTAAGTCGTTCTCAGTATCATCGCCTTGTAGCTCGCAATCAGCTTCAACAAAAGCTGTTACCTGTGTCAACACTTGATCTACATCAGCATAATTACTTATGAATATGAAGTGATCGATAGTGTCAGGATTCCAATGTATTTGTTTACTATTACTCATATTAATTCTAGTTTATTTAATAATTCTTGTGACTTTTTCTTCAACATAGCATCTTCGTGACCTGAATGTAGCATTCTACATAGTAGGGTTTCCATCTCGTGGAATTGTATATAAAAATCCCTGTTATCACTACTTGTTCTAGAAATATCGTAAAAACTACAATTATTGTATGGTGTTCTAAACTTTTGTTCTATAGTATTTACAAATGCTTTCACCTCTGATCTTATTTCTTCAGCTATTTTTTGCTGTAAAGCTTTTTCTATTGCATTAGTACTAGTCATTTCTTTTTATTCTTTAATTCGTTAATCACATTTTTAAGCGTGTGAATATCACTTTGGCACTTTTTCATTTCTTGTTTCATCTTTCTATCTTGGTAGAATTGATTCCATGAGTACAGGTTTTGCAACTGCTTGATTTTACTTTGTATCATTATACTTTTGTAATTTACTTATTAACTCGTGTATTTCGTCGTTTGGAAAGGTAGAATACACTTCGTCTACCTTATTACTTACAAATTCGTAAGTGAATGCTTTTGATTTTACACCGAATGGTGAAGATAATAGATCTCGCTTAGTCCAACCGTAAGGTGACTTTTGTACTCTGTTAATTACTAGTTTGATGTAATCGTCGTCGAGTAAGATAGCATCGAGATATTTAGTTGATATGTATTTGTTATTCATATTATTATTATCTTTTAAGTGTCGTATTTAGTTTGTACAATATGCCCATAGTGTTATTACAAAGAAACACAGTACAAAATATAATAGCACTTCAAATGAGTCAGTTGTAAAGTCAGTTTTCTTTTTCATAGTATTTGAGTTAAGATTTCATAGTGATCTTCTTGTTGTGACTTACTTAGTTCAAGGAATTTACCTTCTACTTTATAGCCATGAAGATGGTTAATAATTTGCTGTTCGAGTTCAGCTCTGTTTACTGTCTTTTCCATTTCTTTGAATGCTTTAGACCATGACCAATTACTTGGTGAGTTAGGATTATACATAGTTATTTATTTTAAAGATTAATAGTTGAAGCAGTACACCACTCGGCATTTTCTGCTAGATTTAAGTCGTTTTCTTGCATAGTAGAATACTTACACTTTCTGAAAGATAAGTCAATAAAGTGTATTGAACACTCACCTGACTCGCCAAAGGCAGACTTGATTAGTCTTCTTGCTTTAGCAGTTTGAGATTTAGTATAAGTGACAAACTTGCCAAGCGATTCTAGTTCTTGCATATAAGCAATTAGTTTAGTATGCTTGTTGTTATTGAAGTCGACCATCTCGTTTATTATTGGAAAAGAGACATAGAAAGAGTAATTTTTCATAGTGTATATTTATTAGTTATTAGTTTGTGCTGAGTAATATATTCGTTTTATTTAGTGACGCTAAAGTATTACTATCAACTACGTCATTTGTTATATATATTATCTATATAGTATTGTATTTAGTTTGTAATTTATATATAAGCTGGACAAGTATACTGATGTAGTTTTTGAAAACCAACTGGTTTTTTATGCACTATTTGGCTACTTGTTGAACAAGAACTAGTTATTATTATTAGTATAATACCAATTACCCATGTAGTTATTATTGAGTAACAAAGTGTTTCTTGAGTTTTATATTTATTCATTTTAATTTAATTTAAAAGGTGTATATTAGTTTATTAGTTTATTTTGTGTAGTATGTTATATACTACTTCTCTTATTATTTAATATAATATAAGTAAAGTGTGACAATAGTCTATTAGTTATATTAGTAACAGGCAACTGTCACATGTTACTTAAGCTATTTCTGCTAAGTTTCTTGCGAAAGCTGGAACAGTATTAGAGTTAGTATAAGATTTGTATTCTTGAAAACACTTCATTGACTCGAATTTTTCTTGAAAAGTAGAGTATACTTCGTCGTGATCATAAGTGAACGTTATATTTTTATTGTTAGTGAAAGTTATAATTGCATTTTCGCCAATTAGTGATTTTCTGATTACGAATCTTTTAGTAGTTAAATTGTTATTTTTCATAGTTATTTATTTTATTTATTTATATTTAGTTTATTTGTTATATTATTATTATCTTTATATAGTTGTATTTAGTTTGTAATTTATTTTGTTAATGTTATTAAGAATATTAAGTAAGACAAAAATATGATTTGTGTTATTAATGTTATTTGATTTCTTTGTAATGTTGTAATAAAGTTTTTCATAATGTTTATTTGTTTAATTGTTATATATATATTATCTTAATATGTATGTATTTACATTGTAACTTTATACGATTTTATGTAATTTAAAACAAAAACGCAAAAAAATGTTATATGAAAATTAAAAACAAGGGTGGGCCCTATTATGAAAACCAATTTTGTAACTGGTTGATAATCAGCTAGTTAGGAGTATAGTACTCTACTTATATACATCTAATAATACAGTGACATAAGCCTATTAAGTATACCTAGTAACTACCTAGTGTCACACTATTGCTTACATACAGTTTATAAGTAAAAACCACCTTTTATCTGTAATATGCTATATAAGAACTAAAACGAATTATTATGGCATTATACAAACAACCTTATGGCTCTGCTCTACAGCAGGAGACGGACGATGGATTTTTAGAAAGATGGAGAAATAAAAGAGCTGCTAAAAAAACTAGTAAGCTTACAGGTGTTGATTATACTAAACAGTCGGAGGAAGAGAAGATAGATATAGTTAATAAGGTTTCAGATTCAGAAAGAAAAGGTACTATTAAAGAAAACGCAAGTATAAGCTTTGAAACAACTACTAATGCTAGCATGTCTACTGAAGCTAAAAAGATAGTTGACGCTGCGGGAACTAGTGGTCACTCTGGTTTCGTAGAGTCTTTTAATCCTAATTCAGGTAATCATGATTCTTTCATGCGCATAGTAAGACAAGGAAACAACAGCACTCCTTCTTACTTAGATATAACTCCTCAATCTAGTATAGATCAATCTAACGCTGTAGAAGGAAGAGTAGGTGCTTATACAGGTAATACTAAAAACATAAAGCTTAACACAGGCACATTGGGAGTGACAAATGAAAACAGTTTTTTAAATAGGTTTAGCGCTCAAGCAAGGTTACAATATGGAGACGCCGTATTTAGAAACCCTGCTACTTACGAGAGTTCTATAGGTGGCGTTGGTATTGGACCAGCAGTTAATAACACTCAAGTAAAATATAGAACTAGCGGAGGCGGTTTTAGTGAAATAGGTAAAGGTTTTAATTTTGATGCTGGTGTAAAACTTTCAAATCCGCATGTTAGCGTTGGGGGAGGAATAGGTCTCAATAATATGAATCCTGTAGGTTCTAGAACAACGGCTTATGTGGAAGGTGGTCTTAATGCAGATCTATATAATAATAACTCAAGATTAAGGAATAATTTCTATGATGCTAAAAAATTAAACGTTAGGGTGCCTATAGAAATAAACGCTAAAGCAGTAACTGGAATGGCAGTTCAAAATAAAGAAAATGCTAGTTACAAACTTCCATTAAACAGTTTAAGAAGAGACGGTGGTTTTTCAGGTAAAGCTAGTGTTATGGTTGAAAACGCAGTTAAAGGCAATAAATTTGAACTTGGTTTTAAAAAGAATTATGGTGACAGTAAACCAACTGGATTTTTTAGTATTAGTCACATAATTGGCAAAAACAAAAATAAATAATAAAAAATGGCTTACAAGTTGTCGCCTAAAGCAGCAGCAGCTAAGAAGGTTAGAGACCTAAAAGCTGCTAAAACAGCTAAAAGAAAAGCTTATAAAGCACATTCTCAAAGAGAAAGGCGCAAAAACCCTTGTAAAAAAGGATATGACTACGACCATGAAGATGGTAAGTGTGAATTAATAAAGAAAAACAGGGGAAACGAAGGAAAAGGTACTAAAAAAGAAGGCAAAAAAAGATATAAATTAAAAAATAGCAAAAAAACCAAAAAATAATGGCATTAATTAAGGAAGAAGATATAAAAGAGTTACAAAACAAAAAAGCAGACGCGGAAACTACAATAAAAGCTACTAAAGATGCTTTTGATAAAGCTGAAAATGAGTTAAGTACTTCTATTGATGAAGTAAAAAAAGCTATAGACGAAAACCGCGACGCAAACTCAAACAATTTAGACGCTCTTAACAGCTTAATAGCAGACTTTGAGGCAACATTAAAAATACCAGAAGACGTTAATAAACAAGTTGATCCTACAGGTATATCTATATGGGGCGAAACAGTTTATGAACTCGTAGATATAGATTTTGTTAAAGCTAATGAAAATGATTGGCAAGACAAAAGAGCTATTAGAGACGCGTTGCTAAAACAAAAAAGCGATGATGCGAATGACGCTATATATAGCAAGTTTGTTGAATTTAGAGATGACATAAGCGATGAAGCAGAGAAAGAAGCGTTTGCCAAGGCACATGATAATCTTCAAGAAAGATATACCAGCGCTTATAAAAGCTCAGTGGAAATTATGTTGGCTAGGTTTCCAAAAGAAAAATCAGAAGAGCTTTTAACAAAGTTTATTGAAGAAATTGACAATAGTGATTTAGTAACAAGATTTAATAAAGAAAAAGAAGAAAGAAAAGAAGCTATTGCTGATTCATTTAAAAGAGCTGATAGGCAAAAAGCTTTATTAAAAGAAAACCATGAAGATTTACAATCAGAAAAAGAAGCTTTAACTTCAGACAATGATTTGATTAAGAAAGAGTTTGTTGCTGAATTAGGAATAGATGGTGATGACGTTTTAGTAAAAGAATCTTTATCAAGACTTAAAGAAAAACAAAACGCCTTTACAGCTAGCAATGCTTTAGAACTAACTAGAGATAGTTTATTTAATTTAGAAATTATAATTGGAAAGATAAAAGAAGCATGCGTTATAGGTCTTAGTAACATAAAAATGACAGGAGATGATATATCAGGAACACAGATATACTCACTTATAGATTTAGGTTATAAAATTACGCATGAAAAAATAAATAAACCAGGTAGAAATAGAGACAATACGGTATACACTATAGACTGGACTTTTGCTTCAACAGCATCGTAAAAAATAAAAAAAATGGCAATAATTTATTCATACCCAGAAGCAACAGGTATAACTAGTACTGATTGCTTTATCATAACGGATTCTAGCAATCCTAACAAAACTAGAAATTTAACTGCTACTAAGCTACTGGGTTGGATAGATGACAACCTAAGTTACGATTTGTCACAAGTTTTGCTTGCTGGAAACACAGCTACTAACAATATAATTTTAACAGGTAACTTTACAGGAACTGGTGATATAACACGTACCGGCGATTTAACTTTAACAGGTGCTTTAAACGCAGTAGGAGTAAGTCAACACGGGTTGAGATCTCAAGGTGGTGTAATAATAGAAGCTACAGACACCGGTGATGTTACTTTACAGACAGGTAATAATATAATAGCTAGACACGCTACTAACGGTACGTTTTTTAGTCACATAGGACCAATAAATACTACCTCGCTAAATACTGTTGCTAACGGAACTTTAAATATAGGTAATACTACCACCAACATGACTGTGTCTGGAGATGGCGGATCAGAAGGTATAAAATTTACGACACCTATCTCTTTAGCTAGCCCACTTGGATTGTATGATGTCAACGCTGCGTTACCATCTGCTAACGGACAAGGCTTAGTTAAGAAAACTGCAGGATTAGAGTGGGATACTGTTTTTACTCCGGCTACTAGTGGTACTGTTACTTCTAGAACTTTACCGATATTTAACGGTACAACAACGTTGTCTGATTCTCAATTAAGTCAAAACGCTGCAGGAACTGAATTAACTATTAATTCTGCTGATGTTAAGATAGCTAGTAAATTATCACATGCTTCTGGTCCGGCTACTAATATAAACTTCAGTACTGGTAAAATAGTTTTGAAGACTTCAGATGAAAGTAAGATCAATGTAAAAAGTAATGGCGTCGAAGTATTACATGAAGATAGTTTTGCTGGAGGTAACACTACTAAAGTAGTTCTACAAACAGATGAAGTTGGTATACAAGTAAAAGGTGGTACAAATGGGTTGGGTCAAAGTAGAGGTGGTCAAGTTAAATTCTACAACGAAAGCTTTAGCAATTACGCAGCTTGGTGTGGTCCTATTGGAACTACTGGCAGTTATGAGTTGGCTTTACCTTTACCATATAATTCTACAAATGATGGTGGTAAAGTTATGGCTCTTCCATCAGCACCTCTTCCACTTGGCACTCCTGCTCAGATGGAGTGGATAACCCCAATTACAGGAACAGGAACTGATACTCTTTTAGCAGTTTGGAGTGGAACTGATTCTATTACTAAGTATAGCAATTTAAAATATACTCAATCAACATTAGAAAACTCAGCCGTTATTGGAGCTTTTACTGGGTTAAGAATAAGAGCAAATAATCTAACTAGTACCCAAGGTTGGAATGACGAATTAGGCGCTGCTAATTTTTACAACTCTAGTACAAATACTAATGCTACTCAAATAGCTATAAACGTTCCTGCCAAAACAGGGATTAATAGAGCTATTGATTTCTATTATAATTCAAACTCTGGGTCAGGGTCTATAGGTGGAGTAACAGTTAGCTCTAGTGCTGTTGCGTATAATACTGGTTCAGACTATAGGCTAAAAGAGAATGTAGTAGACATGACCGGTGCTGTTGACAGGGTGAAACAACTTAAGCCAAAAAGGTTTAATTTTATAGTTGATCCTAGCAACACTGTAGATGGTTTAATAGCTCATGAAGCATCGGAGGTAGTTCCTGAAGCAGTATCAGGGGAAAAAGATGGAGATATCTATCAAGGTATTGACCAAAGTAAGTTAGTACCATTATTAATTGGAGCAATAAAAGAATTAACCGCAAGAATTGAAGCGCTAGAAGCTTAAATAACCGAACTATCAAGTGATAGTATAAATAACCAACGTTAAACTAAAACCAAAATAATGACGTTTTTATACACCAGCAGTTTTAAAGCTGCTACACAACCTGATCAAAGAATGATCGACCATTGGAAACATATAACCGAAAAGAAAAACTGGAGGATTGTACAATTACCAAATGGATTTTTTCAAACCGAATACAAACACCCAGAAGAAGAAGACTGGATAGATGTAACTAGAAGAGAAACAATGGATGGCGCAGAAGCTGCTATTGATGGATCTATAGAACATTACTCTAAAAAGTTAGAGTTTCTTCAAGGACCGAAAGTAGTTAAAACCTTCGAATAAGTATTCAAACAAATCAAATTTAATTAAATATAATGGAAGAACTAAGATTAGTTAAAAACTTGGCTTTTGGCAATGATGCTAGAAGCCAAGTATTAGCTGGCGTCGATAAACTTACCAACGCGGTGGGTTCTACACTAGGAGCTAGCGGTAAATGTGTTATAATAGAAGATAATAATGGATCTCCAAGCATTACTAAAGATGGGGTTACTGTAGCTAATTCTATAACACTTAAAGATCCACTAGAAAACATTGGAGCAACATTAATAAAAGAAGCAGCTCAAAAAACCGTTAAGGATGCAGGCGATGGAACAACAACCGCCACAGTACTTGCTAAGTCTATACTAGATGAATTTGAAAAAGCAGGTTCTTTAGAATCTTTAAGAGATATAAAAAATGGTATAAATGACGGCGTATTAAACGTATTAAAATACCTAGATAAAAAGGCTAAAAAAGTTAAAGGAAGAAAAATAAACCAAGTTGCTACGATTTCAGCAAATAATGATAAGCTACTAGGAAAAACCATAAGTGAAGCTTTTGAACTTGTTAAAGAATCTGGCAGCGTTATAATGGAAGTAAATGAAAAACCTGAAACTTTCGTAGAATTAGTAGAAGGAGTAGATTATAACCAAGGTTTAAAAAATAACAATTTTATAACCAATAAAGAAAATGGATCTTCTGAATTAGATAACCCTTATGTTTTAATAGTAGAGTCAAAAATAGAAAACGTAAGAAAAATTCAAAAAGTATTAGAGTATATAATAAAAAGCAATAAAAGCCTTTTAATAATAGCAGATGTAGAACAACAGGTTCTAAATGCTTTAGCTATGAACAAAATAAAAGGAAACATAAAGGTAAATGTTATAGATGCACCTATATATGGCTTGAGCAAAAAAGATACACTAAGTGATCTTTGCGACATAACTGGAGCAACCTTAATCAATGAAGACCTTGGTGACGATATGGATCTAATATCAGTAGAACATTTAGGATCTTGCGTTAAGTCTATAACAAGCAGCAATAATACTATTCTAAAAGTTTCAGATAACAAAAGCGAAAAAGTAGAAGAAACTATAAGTATGATAAAATCTAAAATACTTAAATCTTCTGGCGGTATTAAAGCTAGGTTAGAAAAAAGATTATCTATGCTTAACGGAAAAGTAGCTATAATAAAAGTAGGTGCTAATTCAGCTGTTGAGTTAAATGAAAAAAGAGATAGAGTCGAAGACGCTATTTGTGCTACTAAAGCTGCAATAAAAGATGGCATAGTTCCAGGAGGAGGAATAGCATTGTTAAATGCTTATCAAACTTTAAATCCTAAAAACATTGGAGAAGAGATATTATATTCTTCAATTAAAAAACCTTTTGAGTTAATACTTAAAAATGCTGGAGTAAATGAATACAATATACCAGAGCTAGAAGGTGAAGGATTAGACGTGGTTACAGGAAATACGGTTGATATGGTTAAAGCCGGAATTATAGATCCTTTACTTGTCACTAAAAGCGCGTTGATTAATGCAGCTTCTGTAGCTACTACAATTATGTCAACTGATTGTATAATAAATAACGTTAGAGTATGAGAGCTATAGGTAAATTCATACTCATAAACCCAGAAAAGGAAAAGAGTGTAAAAACAAAAGGTGGGTTAATACTTGGAGAGTCTCAAAGAGAAGATATAAGATATAGACGTGCTAAGGTTGTAGAAGTTGGTTGTGGCGTTGAAAACCTGAATAAAGAAGATGAAATATATTACGATAGAGCTGCAGGTTTTAAAATAGAGATTAATAGTAAAGAATACAAAGTTATAAAAGAGTTTGATGTTGTAGTAGTGTTATGAGACTAAACTCTTCTGATTTAAAAGAATTAAAATTACTTAAACACTATAGAATAATACGTAAGTGGGCTTGTAAAACAAATAATTTAAACGATGCAGATCTAGAATTATTAATTTACTTAGAATCCATAGACATGTTTACTAAAGATGATTTTAAAAAAGGTACTTACTCATACAGCTGGGACAATAGACGCTGGAACAGATTATTGAAAAAAGGGTGGATTACAGTGTGGCGAAAAAGAAACCGCACAACTCAAAAATATCATATATATAAAGTTTCTCAAAAGTGCAAACAGCTAACGGGTAGAATGTATCGTATAATGCTTGGTGACGAAGATATGCCAACCAACAAACTAAATAAAAACAGTTACATGCATAAGGTAACTAAAAAAGCTATAGAATATGCCAACAAAGACAAATGAATCCCCATTAAATTTTGCAGGAATGCTAGCAGCTTCTTTCCTTTTACCTGCTGTATCAAATGCTATAAAAGGCAATAGAGCTAGAAAATCACAAGGACAAAAAAGCACTGCTGGTCAATTGCTAGGTGATGCTGTAATAGGTGCTGCTGATAACTCGGGTAATGCAACCAGCATGTACGCTCAACAACAGTTCATGAATAATTCCTCAGGACCACAGTATTATAATCCAATAAACGACCCTAACGCATTGGAAAATAATCCTTGGATGGCGCAGGGTTATAACTCTAGCTCTTGGGATGCGAACAATCAAAACCCTGGTGGTATGCTTACACCTACTGGTTCAAGTGCTTTTGCTAAAAAACAACTTGTACCCACTGGTTCTCCAATGGCTAAAAATACTTCTTTAAAAGACTTTGTCAACGAAGAAAATATGAAAAAAATATCAGGTGTAAATACTTTAACAGGTGCTTCATCTAACAATTTATCTAAACTAATAAACAAATAACATGCCTAGCGAAGGAATTTATCAACAGCCAGCCGGTTTAAAAAAGCCATGTGGTTGTTCAACTGGATGTATGTGTGACATACCAAAATCTAAGACTATGAAAACTGACGGAGTAAAAATAAGCCCATGTAAAGACTTCACTATTGAAGCTCCTGAATACAAAGGTAATGCTGCTCTTAATGCTCAAAAGTCATGACAGAAGATATCAAGCTATATGTTTTAAATGCTGGTAGTTTTACTATAAGCATGATGGACTGGCTTGAGCCAACTTTAAAAATAATATTACTATTAATAACTATAGGTTACACTGCTCAAAGATGGTGGGACCATAAAAAAAATAAAAAATGAGTTCACCATTTGCGAAAAAATTCTGCGGAAAAAAATCAGGGCTTCACTATGGTAAAGGACCTCTTCATAACGAACCAGAAAAAAAAGGAAAAACAGTAAACGAAGTTACAGATCCTATGATGGCTGCTAAGTGGTTAGAGAACCATAATAAAGGAAAGATAACTTTAAAAGCTATAGAGGTTAAAAAACTAAATGAACTGCTAAATAGCTAGTATGAGACAAATTAATAAGATTATAGTTCACTGTTCTGCTACTCGCGAAGGACAAAACATTTCTGTAGACACAATCAGAAAGTGGCACGTAGAGGGCAGAGGTTGGACTGACATAGGCTATCATTTCTATATTGACCTACATGGGGATATATACAAAGGTAGAGATATAGCTAAAATCGGGGCTCACACGAAGGGTCAGAATAGAAACTCAATCGGTATTTGCTATTGCGGAGGCGTTGAGGTTGATGGTAAGACCCCGAAAGATACTAGAACAGAAGAACAAGAAGAAAGTCTCTTAGCAGTGCTAAGAACGCTTAAGGCAATGTATCCTGAAGCTGTAATACATTCTCACAAGGACTTTGCTAATAAAGCTTGTCCATCATTTGATGCAACTAGTGAATATGAAAATCTCTGAAGGAACTGAATTTAAAATAGATCTTAAAACTGTTATAGCAATAATAATGATAACCTCAACTTTTGTAGGCATGTATTATAGTCTGCAATCAGACATTGACGATGCTAAAAAGTTACCACCAGCTGAAGTCAAGCGTATGGAATACGATTTAAAGCAGGAGTGGCAAACAAACCATATTGAAAAGCTAGAAGGAAAAGTAGATGAAATACTTGACTGGTGCAGGCAGATAGACTCTGAATTACATAAAAAGAAAAATAAATAACATGGGTAAAATATTTAAAAACAGACACGTAACAAAAGGTATGGGCATGGGAAGTGCTAGAGGCGCATATTATTTTAAAACTGTTGAGACTAAAAACAAAAAGCGAGAGGTTAACACTTTTCCTGACGGCAGAGCAAAAGAGGTTAACGTGTACAAAAGAAGTAAAGACGGTAGACATGAAGTTTTAGTAAAGCATAACGGTGAAAAGGTTGAATCACCATTAGGCATGGAAAGTCCTCTTAATAAAAAGAAAAAGAAAAATTCTTGCTGGCCAGGTTACGTAGCTAAAGGTAAAAAGAAATCTCCTAGTGGTAAAAAAACTAAGTCTGGTAAAATAAAAATGGTTAACAACTGTGTAAAAAAGAAAAAGTAATGGCTGTAGACAAGAAAAGCTTAAAGTGTAATAAACCTAGAAAAACACCAAGCCATAAGACAAAGTCTCATATTGTCAAAGCTTGTTCTGGAGGTAAAGAAAAAATTATTAGATTTGGTCAACAAGGCGTATCAACAGCTGGCAAGAAGAAAGATGCTAAGTCTAAAGCAAGAAGAGCTAGTTTTAGAGCTAGACATGCTAAAAACATAGCTAAAGGCAAAATGTCTGCTGCTTATTGGGCTAACAAGGTAAAATGGTAATATGTCGTTTAAAATAAAAGCACCATACAATATAGACAACACTCCTGTGTACTTTGTTAAAGAAGAAAATGGTATACTGGGAAGAGCTAATATGTGTGGTACTATCACTATAAACGACAAGGTTAGAGACCCTAGCCAGATAAAAAATATAATATCTCACGAGTCTGTTCATTTAAAACAAATAAAAGACGGTAGACTTGCTTATGATGATAACAACATATACCACCGTAAAAGTGGCAAAGGCAAATGGAGCACGGTAAAAAGAAGTAATAGTGTAGATGGAGCTAAGTCGCATTGGTGGGAAAAAGAAGCTTATAAAAAAGAAAAAAAATAAATTATGGAAACAGTAAAACAAATTGTTAATCACCCCTTATCTAAAGCGGTAGTTTTAGGAGCTTTGGCTTCATTATTACTACTTGAAAAACACCCTTTATACGCTGGTGTTTTATTTGGAATAGGTATTAGAGAATTTTTATTAGCCTTTAAAAGTGAGTAAGAAAGAAAAGAAAAAATTTAAGGAAACTAAAGTAGGGGCTTTTTTAACACAAAAAGCTCCTAAATTGGTTTCGCAGCTAGGAGAGTTTTTACCGGATCAAGGTGGTCTTGGAATAGTAAAAAATCTTATAACAAGTGATAAGAGTATTAAGCCTGCTGATAAAGATATGGCACTTAAACTTTTAGATCAAGACATAGCTGAGATGAATAATATTTCAGATAGATGGGCTAGTGATATGAAAAGTGATTCTTGGCTTAGTAAAAACACAAGACCAATGACACTTATTTTCTTAACACTAGCAATGACAATATTTATAATACTAGATTCTACAGTATTATTAGAAATTAAAACAGGTTGGGTTTCACTATTAGAAGCTTTGCTTATTACAGTATATGTAGCGTACTTTGGATCTAGAGGCGCTGAGAAAATTACAAAAATAAAAAAATAAAAAATGGCAAGAAGTGTACAAGGTATAGAAGCCTCTCAGGTAAGAGTATTTGCTCACGACGCTAAAAGTTTAGTGACAGGAGGCGTTTTAGATACTACTAATATAGCTGGAAGCGAAGATAGAGGCGTTTGCTTATATATAGGTGCAGCTGTTACTGATATAACAGTAGTTATGGAATCAGGTGCAAATATAAGATTTAAAGGCTTGGCTGCAGGATCTTTTTTACCTATATTAATTACTAGAATTGTTTCAATAACTACAGCAGATACATTAGCGGATGATGACGTAATAGCGTTGTACTAATGAGAATAGGTTTAAAAAATACAATACCGGCAATATCTAATTTGCCAGGAAAAGGAGGCGGTGGTACAGCTCTACCTACTGTTGATTTAATCGATAATGCTTATTCTTTTAAGTTTGACGGTACTGGCTCTTATTTTCAAATTCCAAAAGAAGATGTTCCAGCTATAAATAATATAGCTCAAATGTCTTATTCTATTTGGATAAGACCTAACAGCACTTCAGATGCTACTACTCGTAGAATACTGTCTCAATTTCAAGCTAATGGAAATAAACTAGAAATGATTGTAAATTCAAACACACTTACTTTTAATTTATCCACTGGTAACTCTGTGTCTACAAATGTCATTTCTTTTACTCAAGCTTCTCCAGAATGGGCAAATGTAGTTATGGCGTTTGACGGTGCATTACCAAGCGCTGAAAGAGTTAAAATATATGTAAATGGTGTGCCTCAATCTTTTTCACCATCTGCTACTAATCCTGCTTTAACACCTAATATCGGGCCTAATGCTGGATCAAGCTCTAGAGCCTTAAATGTAGGAGCTTTTCAAGCTTCTGAAGGAGCAGTTGAATCTAACGAGTTTGCTGGATATATCGATGAGTTGGCATTTTTCAATAGAACATTAGCAGAAGAAGAAGCTAAATTGATATACGACTCTACAAACGACAATGCTGGCAAAACAGCTAAGTTAGACACATTATCAACTGGAGCGCCTATAGCGTGGTATAGAATGGGGGATTAATTATGGGAACAAATTATATAGCTCCAACATGGAGACAGCCAAAAAACGCTAACAAAGATAGGTTAAGTGACTATAGTATACAATGGCAAGATGGGAATTTAGGAAATATCATAAGTTTTCAAGCCGATGCAGATTCATCAACTAATCCTTTTCTGCCTTCTACTACAAATTCTAAAATGTCTTTATCTGCTTTTTTCAATTTACAAGGAGGATCTGGTGAGAGAATAATTATTAGCGAAAAAGTTTCTGGATCTGCAACACACTGGAAATTATCTATAAATACTAATGATCAATTAGAATTTGTAGCAAGAACAGATGCTGGACTTCCTTATTACACTACTATAACAGGTGGTACTACTATTAGTGATAATTCTTGGCATCACGTAGCATTAGCTTGGGATGGTAGTAATTTTAACTTATATTTAGACGGTGTTAGTGATGCTACACCAGTAGCCGCAAGTACATTTTATTATAATGCTGCGTATACTAGTTGGGGAGATATAGGTGGTCAAAGGTATAATCCTAATGCAATATCTAATAGATTTAGCGGGCAACTGTCTCAAATATGTTATTTTGATTATTCATTATCTACAGATCAAGTAACTTACTTGTCAAATATGAATAACCCAATGACTATATCAGGTGCAGAACCTGTAGCATATTGGCCATTAGGTGACAATTCAAACCCTACAGCTAATGCTGGTTATCCTAATATAGTATCATCTGCAGATAGTGTTTTTGATTTTACCACTAATGGATATATAACATTACCTACTGTTCCAGAACTAGGTATGGCAGGTGCAAGTAACTATACTACAAATATATGGATAAATAGAGATTCAGCTAGTCAAGAAGGTATACTTGGATACAACTATGCAAACCCAAATGGATCTGGATGGTATTTATGGGCAAATGGAACTACTCTTACTGCTCAATTAGGGTATGATGGTGGAACAACCGCTCCATACGGAGCTTGGAAATATACTATACCATCTGCTGATTTTATTGGATCTTGGCATATGGTAACAATGGTTTTTGATGGTAGTCAAACTGGTCAAGATAGACTTAAGGTTTATTATGATGGAGTAGAACCATCTGGAGGCTTTTACACTGACGCGAATTTATTCCCTTCGGTTTTACCTAATGGAGTGAATGCAGATGAAAATAGAAATGTTTACTTAGGAGTACTACAAACTGGTACAAACCCAACAGCTGGCTTGGGACCTTCTTATTTGTTTAACGGTCAAATGAGTAATGCAGAGTTTTGGAAAGACTCTTTGACAAGCGCTGAGGTTTTAACATTATATAATAATGGTCAACCTTTAGATGGTGGTCAACCAGAAGCTGATAAACTAAGAGCTTGGTACAAACTAAACCAATCAGCTGTTTTAACACCAGGACAAATTGCTCCTAGTTTTTCTTTCTCAAAAGTAGGTTCTCCAGATCTTAGTGGTGGTGATTGCTTTGTAGAAAATGTTGGTGGTGTTTGGCAGTTGACGTCAGAGGATATGAACTGTGATTCAACGAATTTAACGGAGTATGTAGTTTTAGATTCAAGAGAAATACTTGGAGCAGAAACAAGTGCTGTGGTAAGAATTGATTTTAGGTGGTTACATATACCAAGTTCTAGTAGCACAACAGGTGTAGCACTAGACGTATCAATAGACGGTGGTGCTTATACGAATTTATTAAACAGCTTTGGCTCAGGTTCTAGCTCGTTATATTCACCAGGCGGTGGTAGCGTATTTGTTCCTGGGGAATGGCCAATAACTTACAGCTCTTCTGCTAAACTAAGACTTAAAATTCAAACTGGTAACAGTAATGGTTGTGATGCTTTTGTAAAAACATTAAGATTAACTTCTGCTGGTGGTACTATACTATACGATGCTAATTTTTCAGACAGTGCTAATCAAGGAACTGGTTACCCAAGTGGTTCTACACCTGTTCAACCTACATCAAGCGTTGTATCAGTTGACAAATGGGAAATACCAGATAATAGATCAGCATACCCGCAAAGTTTTAATTTTGATGGAGTAGCAGATTATGTAGAACTAGGTAGTTTAGTTAACTTAGGAACAGTGCATACTATATCTTGGTGGGAAAAATCTGATGGACTAGACAGAGAAGATTTCATAGCTAATCCTAGTAGCTCGTCACAAATTTATGGACCAAAACCATCAGTGCTTTTTTATAAAGCAGCTAATGTATCTTCATATATGCTAAATGGAAATGCTGAACCTTTAAATGTTAACTTGAATGATGATAAATGGCACAACATATCAATAGTTAGAAACGGAGCTTCTCTTGATTTTTACGTAGATGGATTACCACAGGTAATTGGTTTAAATGCTTTAGTAGGTACAGAAGTATTTGAATTTAATAGTATAATGCATCCAACAGCAGTGGGTAGATATTCAAAAGGGACAATTAGTAATTTAGCAGT
>WLWF01001419.1_pt1 | contig 19694 bp, 11 predicted proteins | sample 6718331 | NCBI WGS metagenome assembly WLWF01 (sample SAMN12718692, study PRJNA515312) | sponge metagenome | isolation source: marine sponge | host: Mycale hentscheli | place: New Zealand: South Island, Marlborough, Capsize Point | collected 2003-05-01
TATCATTAGTAAATCCAATTTTGGATAACATTAGAAAGGAAAGAGGTTTAACTGACTTTAGAGTACAGGTAGACAGTGATCCAGAATCTATTGATAGAAATGAGTTAAATGGTAGAATCTTTATTAAACCAACAAGATCTTTAGAATACATCAGTGTTGAGTTTAACATTACTAACACAGGTGCAAACTTTGATAATATCTAATAATAATTAATATGGGGAGAGAAATCTCCCCATTTAATATAACCTTATGAAAGTACAATTAACAGAAACACAGTATAATAGATTGGTAGAGTTCCAAAAAAGAGCATATTCTTTTGATTGGGATGACAACATTCTTAACATGCCAACACATATTCACTTAGAGAAGAAAGTTGGTGATGAGTATGTACCAGTAGATGTATCAACATCTGAGTTTGCAGAAATGAGACATTTGGTTGGGACTGAGTATAGACTATTAAATGATAATCCTTTAGAAGCATTTGTTGATTTTAGAGATTATGACGCATTTATTAGAGATACTAAAAAAGCTATTGAAGATGGTTCATATGGACCTAGTTTCAGTAAGTTTAAAGAAGCATTAAAGTATGGTAACGACTTTTCTATTATCACAGCAAGAGGACAATCTCCAAAGGCACTTAAAGATGGTACTAAAGTTTTAATTGACATGACTTTTAGTGATGAAGAGAAACAGATGATGTTGGATAGATTAAGAGGTTCATCAATAGATGAGTATTTATCTCTACAAGATTATCATCCAGTATCTTCAGATGAGTTTAAGAAAAAGTTTGGTGCTGAGGGTGGTGCTGAGAATCCTGAAATTGCTAAAACAATTGCACTTAAAGATTTTACTTCTAGAGTTGTTGATGCAGCTAAAGAATTAGAAGGTAATCCTGAATATAATGGATTAAGTGTAGGGTTTAGTGATGATGACTTAAAGAATGTTGAGTTAGCTAAAGAGTTTATCGGTAAAGAATTAAAACACATATATCCGAATGTTAGATTTTTAGTTTATGATACTTCTGACCCTAAAGATACTAAGAAAAAAAGAATTGTTATTCAGAAAAGTTAATTTTTTAAATAACAGATATTTATAATAAAAGAATAAAGAAAAAATTAAAACAATAGAATTATGGCAGATATGTTAATGAGAATGCCCGTACCTTACGAGCCGTTAAGAAAGAATCGATTTATACTAAGATTTCCTGATGAATTGGGTATTCAAGAGTGGTGGGTGTCAACAACATCTAGACCAAAATATACAAGTGAAGAAACAGAAATTCCTTTTTTAAATACTTCAACTTATGTTGTGGGTAGATTTAAGTGGGAATCTATTTCAGTAACATTTAGAGACCCAATTGGACCATCAGCTACACAAGCTTTAATGGAGTGGGTTAGATTACACTCTGAATCAGTAACAGGTAGACAAGGTTATGCTGCAGGTTATAAGAAAGATGTTCATTTAGAAATGTTAGATCCAACAGGTGTTGTTGTACAAAAATGGATTTTAGAACAAACTATGTTAGTTGATGCAGATTTTGGTGGATTAGATTATAATTCATCTGAGTTAGCTGACATTACAGCTACTTTAAGATTTGATAGAGCAATCAACGTATTCTAAGAATTAATTAAAGGAATAATAATATACTAAAGCCTTCCAGTAATGGAGGGCTTTTTTTGTTTATGTGAATATTTATAAAGAAAGATTAAACTTAATGAAAAAGTCAATTAAAATTACTGAATCACAATATAAGACATTGTTATTATCTGAACAAGGTGATGTTAAGTTTGATATGCAACAAAAACAGAGAGATGGGGAATCACCAAAGAAGAAACCTAAGAAAGAGTTTAAGATGGATTATAATAAACTTAAAAATAATCCTACACCTGAATATATTGCAACCGTATTAAAAAACTCTAAAGGTAAGTGGGATGATAAGGAAGCTTGGGCACAGTCTGCATTTGAGTCTATAAAAGATTATGACACATATAAAAAAGTAAGACAATTATTAAAATCAGATCCTTATAAGTTTGTTAAGTCATTTATATCTACTGATGAAGATTATCATAATAATGGTAATACAATAGATAAACTTTATTATAAAATATATAATCTAAAAGGTGCTGGAACTCCATTTAAAATGGATTATAAAAAACTTAAAAATAATCCATCACCAAAATATATTGCAGATGTATTAGAAAACTCTAAAGGTGGAATATTAGATGATAAGGAGGCTTGGGTACAATCTGCTTTCGAAACCATAAAAAAACAAGAAACATATGATAAAGTAAAAGAGTTTCTTGGTGGGTATGACCCTTATGAGTTTGTTAAGTCATTTATGAGTACAGATGAAGATTATCATGATAATGGTAATACCATAGATAAACTCTATGATAAATTATTTCCAGAAAAATCTAGATATCATTTTTTATGTAATGATTTAAGTGCAAGAAAATCTGAATATGGAACTATCCCTAAACATGGTGAAAAATGTTATTCTTGTGGTAAAGAGTTGAGACAATTTTGTTCATCTAAAGGTATGGTTGCAACATTAAAAACAATGAAGGGTTCTGAATGGGACAATTTTTTTGAGTTATCAGGTACTCAATATGAGTGGGCAATTGATCATCGTGGTCATTGGGATAATGATATATACACTTATTGTGTTTGTGGAAAAGGAGAAACTAAAAAATCAGGAAATGATTATTATTTCTTAGAAAATGAAAGCAATGATTCAAATACCATCCCATCTAAAGAAGAATTAAAAATAATTAGAAGACAAAGAATAGAGTATTATGATTTAGTAAGGAAAAACACCAATACATCACTATTAGATGCTTTTGATTGCTCTATATATAGAAAAGAGGGTGATAAAAAGTCTTGGTGGAAATACCAACAGTGTGTTGTAGAAAATTTCTCTATGGCAGTATCTGTTGTGCCATTTATAGGTACTGCTGCGTCTGCTTTTTTAGACGCAAGTAATGCTCTTAGTTATTTAGGATCAGCGTTATTTGGTTCCAATGAAGAAATACAAAGTGAAGACTTCCTTATGGCAGCAATTTCTTTAGGGTCTATTTTACCTGTTTTTGGTGAACTTAAAGGGGCATTTAAAATAGGAAGTAAAGAAGCTAAAGCAACACAAAAAATATTAAAAGAGTTAGGAGTAGAGGGATTAGAAAAATTAAAATCTGCAAATAAATTTGATGAGGGGTTTGAACAAATAGATAAAGTATATGGTAAACACACATCAGAGCTTAGTAAAAATGCAAAAAATAAGGTTAACAAAGTATTAAATAGTATTGGGAAAATAAATGGAGCTGAAATAGATAATCAACTTAAAGTTCTTCAAGATATATTAAATATATATCAAAAAAAGGGATTAAAACAACAACATTTAAAAGAACTATTAAATAATAAAAATTTCATAAAATTACTTAATAACAATGGTAATGATTTATCAAAAACATTAAACTCTCAAGAAGGGAAAAAGATGATATCTAATATTATCATTCAATTCAGTGTTGGTGGTGGTATGTCATCATTTATTACAAATATAAATAAAGTTGAAAAAGAGTCAGAAAAAAGAAAAGACACCTCACTTAAATCATTAGGGTATAGTGATGAAGAAATTGCAGAAATAGAACGCGAAGTTCAATCAAAAGTTACTATTGACTTCGATGAAGAAATCAGAATGATTAAAGCACTTAATAAAAAACATAAAAATGACCCATCTTTACAAGAATTAGAACAAGAAACTAAAGATAAACTAAAGAATATTTACACTTATGAGGTGATAAAAAATAGCGTAGACACTTTAAAGGAGAAGGGTGATACCACCAATATTACACCACAAATGGTTGTTGATACTGCAACTGTAATATCTAAAAAATCTGTTAAATGGGTGCAAAATTTAGATCATTTAGTAATTAAAAATGAACAAAATACTATGAATATGAAAAATAAAATTATAATTACTGAAAGCCAATATAAAAGGTTGTTTTTAGAACAATCTTCAAAAGAAGATTGTTTAGATGATAAATATTCAAAAGAATTGTTAGATTTTTTGAAAAATAAATATACTAATAAAGGTGCTCATATTTATACATATGACAATAGAGACAAAACTTGTGTAATCAAACTTTATGAAAAAAAGAGTGTTAGTGTATATTTTCAAGTAGGTAAAGGGGAAAATAACACTATTGAAGGAGACATTGTTATTAGAGAATGGGACCAAAAAGGAGGTAATTTGTATGTAGCTGAGTATAAGTTTACTAATAATAAAATAGATATAACTAAACAACCCAAACCAGATACTGGTGATAAATATCTCCCATGGAGATATGGTGAGATATCTTCTATTGAAGATATATTTACAAAAATTAAAAATTACTCTTCAAGCACACCATCAACACCCACCAAAAGTAAAGAAGAAACTGTATATGATGAATTAGTTAATCAGGTTGGTAATAATGATTGTGATACAGTAAAGTACCTCGCATTAAACTTTACACCGAACAAATTGGTACATGATACATTTTGTAAAGTGATGAGTGATTTCAAGAATAATAATAAAGATAAAACCCCTATACAAATAATTAAAGAAAAAGGTGTTGGTGGTAAAGTAGGTTGTTTTAGTAATAATAATACACTTTATCTTAAAAGGTACAAACTTATCAAAAAATATGACACATATTATAAAAATGAATGTAAATAAATATTATGAAAAATTATAAAAATACAGAAGAACAAATTTCAAGAATTAAACAATTAATTACTGAAGAAACCTTATATGGTAAACTAGTTGATAATAATATAATATCTGAAGTTGCAGGTGGTACTAAGGGGGTTGTAAATACATTTCTTAAAAATTTTTATCAAATACCAGTTACTAAATTTGATGATGTTACAAATGCTTTAAGTGATATCACTGATGATACATTGAAAGAATTAGATTCTTTTAAAAGAATTAATAAAGTGATAGATGGAAATGAACTCGGAGGTAAATCTGGAAGTTTTACATCAACAGATTTTAAGACCTATATAGGAGGTGAATTTATAACGGACCTCAACAAATTCTTTGATGATGTTAATGATATATTAGATACAAAGATTTATAGTGGAATGAGAAGTTCTTCACCTGATACTACGGGTGCTGCCTATCAAACGAATTGGACAGCAAAGAAAAATGAAGTAATTAAATATCTAGGAGAGTTAAAACTATCAGATGGTTCAGTGAGTGTTGATGAGGTAAAGAGAACTTTTTTAGGCAATTTTGATAATTTTATTAAAAACTATGGGAAAATTGCTAATAATTATACAAACTTAAATGTCTTTAAAAAGATTTTAATACATATCTTTGGAAATCACAAAGGTGATTTAAAAAGTCTCATTGCAAAAATTCAAACCTTCTATAAAGACAAAGTTTTTAATGTTAAAGATTGGGGTAATTATAAAGAGTATATAGGTCGTTACAAAGAAGGTTGGGGAAATATAAAATCAGCTAAAGGATTGGATAAACTTAGAGAATTCGCCAGGTTATCAAAAGGTATATTACCAGTAGGTTATTATAGTAAATATGTCCATGTCTTGATTATAAAAACACTTATTATGGAGATTTATTGTAACGCGAGAGAAGATTACGACCCATTTCAAAAAGAGGAGATAGAGGAGGGAGTTATACATAATAAAAAAATAATTAAAGAAGATGAAGAGGGGTATACTGCTCTTGACCCAGCTAAGAATGCGATTTTATTCGCTTGGGATAATATTTACCCTATTTTAAATCTTATATCAGTTTTTTTTGGTGTACCGCTTACAGCTATTATGCTTGACCCTATGAAACTTCTTGGTGCAGGTTTAACTGATATGAGTTGTGAAAATTTTTATGTTAAGAACTTAAAAGATTTTGAAGCAGAAATTATTTCATTAATAGATAGTGGTAAAGATTTAAAAGTTAAAACGGATGATGGTAAGGTGATTAATCTTAGTGGGTCAGAATTAAAGTCTGAACTTGATAAAGCAGTCACCAAATTTAAAAGTGCGGGTGAAGATCCTTTGCAGTTATTAAATGATTTATTTACCTTTGGTAACGATATCTCAGGTTTTACTTTAGTTGGTGATAATGGTGAGGATATTCCTTTGTTAAATGGTAAAAGAATAAATAAAAAGTGGATAAAAAAGGTAGAGGAGTTACGTGAAGAATATGGTGGAGGAAAACAATAAATATGATATTGAAAGGTTAGAATTTTTATTAGCAATATTAAATGATGATAATGTTACTGAAGAAATTTTATTATCTGTTAATGATGAAATACATGAATTAATGGAAAGTTTAAATGATTCTTCACAATAAAAGTATTTAACTTATATTTATATAAAAAAGAGTTTTATGGAACAAAGTCCTAGCATTGCAAACATGGATCCGACATTCGTGCCGGATGAATATAAAGAACAATATGATGTAATAGATTTACCATCACAAGGTATTTTATACCCAAATAAAAAATCTACAGTTAAGGTTTCTTATCTAACAACAATAGATGAGAATATTTTATCATCACCAAATATTATTAATGGTGGTAAGTTGATAGACATTTTATTAGAAAGAAAAGTTAAGGATTTAGGTTTTGATACTAAAGATTTATTAGAAGGTGATAGAATGGCGATTATATTATTTTTAAGGTCTACCGGATTAGGTGATAAATATAATCAGGCGGTATTGGATCCTGATACGGGTAAAGTTGTATCTGGAGAAATTGACCTCCCTTCATTAAAACAAAAAAAGTTATCTATACAGCCTGATGAAAATGGTGAGTTTGATTTTGAGTTACCTTTATCAAAACATAGAGTTAAGTTTAGATTTTTAACAGGTAGAGATGAAGAAGAAATAGAGTTACAGGATAAAAACTTAATGGAAAGAAGTGGAGATGATGTTTCTCAAAAAATTACATTAAGGTTAGAAAGACAAATTATGGAAATTAATGGGGACAGAGATAAGATGAAATTATCTACCACAATTAAAAAATTATCATTAAAAGATAGTAGATCCCTTAGAAAGTATATGTCTGATTTAGAACCAGGTATAGACTTCAATACAACCGCAACAACACCAGGAGGGGTTGAGGTTGCCACATTTCTTAGAATCGGATCTAATTTTTTATGGCCTGAATTCTAATTATTTAAAATCAGTTCAAACAGAAATATTATTTTTAGTTAAACAAGGATTTTCTTATTCTGATGTATTAATTATGCCCACATGGCAGAGAAGAAACTTCATTAGTATGTTACAACCAAAAGAAGATTAGTGTTTTTATATTATAAGATATTTATATATAAAAACTATTATGAATTTAAATGATAAAATCAAAAAACACAATTTATTAATTGAAGAGTTGAATTCGGGTATAGACTCTCTTTTGAGTGAACAACTTAGTCTTTTAAAAAATATTGGTGCGGCAATTAGTACAGTGAGTAAAATTGGAGGTGCGATACCTAAAAAAGTTTACAAAAAAGGTATAGACTTTATAGCTAAAAAAATTGAAGATCATGAAAAAGAGGTAGAAGAGTTAGAGAAAGAAGAAGAAAAAGATGAGTCTAACACAATCCGTATTGAAGAATTATTAGTTATGATTGAAAAATTAGAATCATTAGCTAATAAGTTAGAACAGAAAAAAGAAGAATCTCTAAAATATAAAAAAATAGTAATTGAATTTAAGAAAAAGGTAAGTTTAGATATTGAGTCTATGAAATCACCAGAATTTCAAAGAAATTTAATAAGCACTATGTATTTTACGGTTGTTGATATTAATGAAAATGAAAAATACTTAATATTAAAAACTAAGGGATATTCAAAAATGGATGAATCTTTGTTTTTTAAACTTGACTATAAAAAATTAGAAACTTATAAAGATCAAAAAGGTGATATTAACTTAATTTATAGTAAACATAGAAACCCATTTATTAACCCTGTAGAAGGTAATATAAAAGATTGTTATTTTAAAATAATTCAATTAAAGTAAAATATTATGGCTCAGTTTTGTGAAAAAGAATTAGAGAATTTAAAAAATAATACTAATCGAGACACTAATAATGCTTTCTTTGATTGTTTTGCTAAAGAACTGAGTGGTAAGATTAATAAATATCAAAACAGTGCTGCTGATACTTTTGCTAGCAAAATAGGTGAGAGTGGGGCTTTATTAGATAGTATTAAAGATACTTTCTTAGATAGTCAAAAAGCTATTCTTAAGTTTACTACTAATTTTAGTGCACAATATAGATTAGGTGAGGACATTGCAGAATCCTATAAAAAACTTTCTGTTAATATTGGTATTGGATATAAAAATCAAGAAAAGTTAGGTGAGTCATTTACAGCATCATTAATTAAGGTTAGAGAATTAGGTGGTGATTTTGATGATGTTAATTCAATTTATAATAGATTCGCTGATGAATCAGGTAGGGTTAGAATATTAGATGATGAAGAAGTAGAAAGAATCTTCGCTATTGAGAGAGCAACCGGACTTATGGGTGACTCAGCTGCTGCTTTAGCAGAGAGATTTGACTTAATGGGTATTGGTTCAGAACAATTTGCAGATAATGTAAATCAGATAATGATAGACTCTCAAAAAATTGGGTTAAACTCATCTAAAGTAGTTAAAGTATTATCAGACAATTTTGCATCAATGCAAAGAATGTCATTTAAAGGTGGTGTAAAAGCTATGACTGAGATGTCTAAACTTGCCGTTAAGATGAGAATGGATGTATCTGATATGTTGGGTATGGCAGATAAGTTTTATGAGCCTGAAGCGGCTATTGAAGCGGCAGCACAACTACAATTAATGGGTGGTGACATTGCACAAGCATTTGGTGATCCTTTTGAGACAATGTATTTGGCTAGAAACAAACCAGAAGAATTGGCTAAGAGGCTTCAGACTATGACTGAGAATATGGCCACCTTCAATTCTGAAACTGGTGAATTTGAAATAACGGCAGAGGCTAGACAACAATTATCTTTTGCTGCAGAACAATTAGGATTAGCAAAAGATAATGTCATTGATATGGCTTTTCAGTCAAATAAAATGAAAGATATTAAACTTAGTGTTGGTGGTGACTTTACTGAGGAACAATTAGATAAAATATCTTCAATAGCTAAATTTAAGGATGGTCAATGGAAGGTTGATGTTGGTGATGGTTCTGTTTCGGTTGATGAGCTTAGCACTGATGAATTAGAAAAAGCACTTGCTGCGCCAACAGATGAAAAAGACGCCGCAATTATAACTGCAAAGGCGGCAATGACAACTAATCAAATTCTAACAGCTTTAATAGAATCAAATAAAGTGGCTATAATCGAGCAAACAAAAACATATCAGATAATAGAAAAGGGTGTGGTACCTTTATTAAAAAGTACTAGTGAGTTTAATAAAGCAGTTATTGATAAGGCAGGAGATAAATTTGGGGATACAGGTGCAGCAGATTTATTAAATAATATTATAGAAAAAGCAACAACAGGATTGGGTAGTTTATCCACAAAAATAGGGGATATAACAGAAGCAATAGACAAACAGATCAAAAAGCTTAACCCAAATTACAAACCACCGAAGGATACGGATGAGTATAAGAAAGAAAAAGATGCAACAGTAAGACCAGTTTTAAATACTGGTGGTGATATTGCTAGTTTTGATCCGGGTGATGAGTTTTTAGTTGGTAAAAGTGGTGGTCCATTATCAGGATATTTGGCAGAAATGAATCAAAAACTTAACCAAACAATTGCAACCCCAACAGTACCTTCGGTTAATACCCCACAAAAGATGGATATTGGTGGTACTCTTAATTTTGGTAATATTAATGTGACAATAGATGGTTCAACAGAGACATCATCATTAAGTCCAAAAGAAAGAGATAATATCACTAAAGAAATAAAGAGAAGAATTTTCGGTGGTATTACAGGTGCAATGGATGGTGATAAAGTATCAGGAAAAGATGCTTATTTCGGAACTTAAAAAACTATTTTTCCACAACACCCTTTACTTTTCAAAAATGTTTGACATGACTTGTATATGTTAAACAAGAAAAAACAAGCAAATATAACAAGAAAAACAAGAATAGTCAAGAATATATTTACTAGTAAATATATCAAGAAAAAACAAGACTAGCCAAGAATATATTACTAGTATATAATATATTATTCTATATATATTATAATTTAACCCGGGAAATTTCTTACATGATATTTATAATAAAAAGAAATTTTTATGCCTATAGGGATTTTAAATAAAACATTAATCATTAATGGTGTTTCTGTTACAACCGAAGAACTAAGAAATAGTATATTGGATAGAAACCTACCACCTCCAATACCCAATGAGGTACAGGAAGGTAATTATGAAACTTTTTATGAAGATATTGGTAGATTATTTAGTTTACCAAATGCACTATTACCTGAAACAGTTCAAATAGATGAAGATGCGTTAGAAGAAAATGGTGAAGACCGTAGAACAGTAAATCTAAGTCAAAACAAATATCAAGATTCTGATAGTGTTGTTACATATGGAGTTGTTGATTTAATTATCAATCCAAACATAGTAGTAAGTGGTAACTATACATCCCAAAACTTTGGTTTAGTTGAAGGATCTGGTGAAATAGGTATACAGAATCCATTTACATCAATTGATGCTCTTAGAAACACTGATTTTGATTCTAACTTAGCAAACATTGCTTCTGAGAGACTTCAATTTGCAATAAATGAAAAAGTATCTCAAGCAATTCTTAATGAGACAATAGATAGAGTTAATTTAGACCCTTTAAGTATATTACAAGGAAATGAATTAATTCAAAGCAATTATGATATAACAACACAAGCAACTATTATTGGTAAGGGTGTTGAGTTGATAGGTAAAATTACTGGAACTCAATTACCAATAAGTACAATTCCAAAAGGTGCTATTGGTTGGCAAGAGTTTAATCAAGCAAGGGCTAATAGTAGTAAACTTGCAGATGGTGTTAGAAATATTTTAAGTAGATTAGGGGTTGGTACGCAATTAAATCTAACAACAGAAAAAAGGACTGATGAATTATTAAAAAGAACTGGTCCCGGACAAAAAAATGCTTTATTTAGACATTTAAAGTTAAATAGATATGTCCCTAACTATAGTAGTCCTAGATTATTTGGTTTATTAGGGAATAGAGCACCTAATAGTAGATATTATATTGGTAGTGAAGAATCAACCAATATGGGTTATGGGATGTCAACACAATTTAAGGCAGAAGATTTCTTATCAGATTTAGGTGCAGGTTTAGTTAGACCACCAGAGAACTTTACGTGGGGAACACAAAATGTAAGTTTTGCTGAACAAACAATATTAGCGGATACAAAATATATTGCAGATCAATTTTCAGAAACAGATGTTTTTATTGATCAGACAAAAAAGTTCTTTAATGATAAATTATCTGACAAAATTGTTAGTAGAGGTAGTGCAATAAAAAACAATAGTGGTGAATATGCTAGAGTTTGGTTAAAATCTTCTGAAGGGTCACAAAAAGATCAGTTAGAAAAGGGATATTCTTACCAAAACGCAATTAGAAAGAATGGATTATTTACTAAAGACACAACAAAACCAGGTTTCTCAGTTGATGAAGGGAAAGCATCTTTAAGTGTTTTACAAAGTAATGGTATAGTTAAGTCCTACCCTAATAGTATAGATGAATCATTTACAACATATAAAAAATATATGTTATCATTGGAAAACTTAGCGTGGTCTGATAACTTAGCTGATTTACCAATACAAGAGATTGGTCCTGGTGATTTAGTAAGTGGAAGGAAAGGAAGGATTATGTGGTTTGCACCTTATGATTTATCTTTTGATGAAACAACAACTGCAAATTGGAATGAAACAAACTTTTTAGGAAGAACAGAACCATTATACACTTATAATAATACTAGTAGAAGTGGTTCATTTAAGTTTAAGATTTTGGTAGATCACCCTAGAATTGTAAATGAGTACAGAGGTAGACAAGATACAGAATTAGAAAAGTTTTTTGCGGGTATTACATCACCTAGTGAATTACTATCTATAATACAAAGGAATACCAACATAGATCAGAATACAAAAAGAGAGTTAGAGAAAAAGGCTAATAGTATTGTTAGACAATCTAAAGCTAGTTTTAATACTAAAACAGAAACTTTTAGTGCTTATTTTAAAGACGGTTCTTCTTTCATTGGTGATGTAACTGATGGTGATTATAATCCAGAAGGTTTAAATGATGATGTAGAAGATATATGGTATAAAGAAGGGAAAATATATGATATATTAAAAAACACTGAGGAGTTTGAAATTAAAATTAATATTGTTGGTAACAGATCTAATTCTGGTGAGGATAATCAATTGGGGAACAATGGAGACTACATGGGTCCGGTAAAGAATGTACAAAAAGAAGTTGGTGAGAGAAGAAGTATTGCAATGAAAGAGTTCTTTAATTCTCTTATGGATATAAATACTAATAAAATTAAAATTACCACAACATCCAATAACAATAAATCATCCGCAGCATCACCAACATCAGATATTGGTAGTGATTTTGCAATTAAAGATAGAAGGGTAGATGTTACAATAACCTATTTCCCAAAAGGTCAAGATTCAGATGACCCACAACCTACATTAAATGAATTATTACAAAAAGATTTAGATATTGTTAGTGAATTATTTATTAATGAAACAACATATTTTGATATAATAGCAGATGATTACCCAAATTATTTTGATAATATAAGTAGTAGACTGACATACTTCCAACCTGGATTTCACTCAAATACGCCAGAAGGGTTAAACACTAGATTAAACTTCTTACAACAATGTATGAGACAAGGACCTAGTGTTTATAACAGTGAAGACAAAATAAAACCTGATAATTTAGCTTTTGGTAGACCGCCTATTTGTATATTAAGAATTGGTGATTTTATACATACAAAAGTTGTTATCAAATCATTAACAATAAATTATGCTGGTGGTAGTAATATTCAGTGGGATTTAAATCCTGAAGGTATTGGTGTACAACCTATGTTGGCAGATGTTAATATGACTATTGAGATTATTGGTGGTCAATCATTACAAGGTCCGATAAATAGATTACAAAATGCAATGTCTTATAACTTCTATGCAAATACTGAAATGTATGACCCTAGAGCTGATAGTATCAGATTAAATGGTGAAGGTGGTGAAATAGTTGATGGTATTAAATTAAGTGAAGAAAGAGAAAAAGCAGGAATTGATACAAAATCTTTAACAAAAGAACTTAAAAATGAATTACCTATTGATCAGGATGCCACTAGATTAAAAGCTGAGGCTAATGAACAAGAAGAGAAAAAACAAAGATTATTTATTCATATAAATGATGGTGTGAAAGAAGAATTATATAAAATTGTTGACGGTAAGTCAGTTAGATATAATCAAAATAAAATAATTGTAATATCACAAAGTGGTGAAACAAAAGAAACTGCAGAAAGTATTAGACCTGGTTTATTAGTCGATGGTTCTGGAGAAAATAGGCTTAAAGTAGAGATTAGTAATTCCGGTGAAATAATAGATGGGTTATCTATTACGGAATATAACAATGATGAACCATATTCGGTAAATCTTAATAAAAAATACCCTATTTTTAAAAATAAAGAAAATGAGTTAACGGTAATTTTAGGTAAAATACGTAGAGAAGAACAGAATTATGCTGATAATATTAGTAAATGGAATCAAAGAAAGATAAATAAATGGTTTAAAACAATCATCCCTCTTAGAGAAGAAAGAGATAATTTCATTGAACAAAATATTATAACATTAACAGTTGATGCTGTTTTTACAAAAGATGAAAGTGTTTTAAATAGAAGAACATTTTCATATAAATTAATTAAATTTACCGATACCGCATATCATTGGGAATTACAAAAATAATAAAACTACATAAATGGCAAAAGAATATTATAATAGGTATACGCAGTTCAATATAGATGGTAGTTATAAAATGTTGCCGTTTATTAAAATAGAACCAAAGAGTTCAGATAAGACAGTTGTATGGAAATTACAGAGGGATAGAATGGATAAATTGAGTCAAGAGTATTATGGTAATCCTTATCATGGTTGGTTAATAATGTTGTCCAACCCTAAGTATGGTGGTTTAGAAGATAATATTGCAGATGGTGAAATCATAAGAATTCCATACCCTTTTAAAGAAAGTTTACAACAATATATAAGAGAAGTAGAAAGGTATAATACAATTTATGGAATCCAATAAGCCAAAAGTAGAAGATAAAGGACATTTATTATTAGCAGATCCAAATCCACCCGGAAGAGAAATTCCTCCGTTGGAGGATTTATTCATTTATGTTAAGTTAGTTGCAACAACTAGAAATAGAAGTGTAGTATTTAATGATAGTGGTAAAGGAACATCTATAGAAAGTGATGGTGACCCTAATGGAACTGAAGTTAATTTTATTGCAACTAAATTAGATTCTAACTCTAATGATGGTACTTCCTATGCAACAACAGATTACACTGATATAGGTGGATTAAGTTTAGATTCAGAAAATTATGGTGGTGTTGTTGAAGGGTTTGGGATAAATAGTATTAATATTACATATAATTCAAGTTTAATACCACAGGTTGATATTACATTTACTGATTTAAGAGGGTCTTCTTTATTTGATATTATTGATGGTGATAATAGGAAATCACCATATAGTTTATTTTTTAAGATGCCTTACCCTGTTTTTAATTTAACTGTTAAGGGGTATTACGGTAAACCGGTGAAATATTGTTTACATATGTTAAAATGGAGTTCACAATTTAATTCTGACAGTGGTAATTTTGAAATTAGTGCAAAGTTTGTGGGGTTCCAGAGTGCTTTCTTATCAGACATAAGGATGCAACAAATTATTGGTGTTATGAACACTGACAGTGGTAAAAATAGGTTGGGTAAAACATTTATTACAGATATAGATGGTAATAAATCATCAACACCAACAATAAGTGATTTTTTAAATGATATTTCTAAAATAGAGATTGATGTAGAATCACTTAAAGATAATCTACCTATTGCAACTGAATTAAAACAGTTAAATACTACAAAAGCAATTGTAGAAAGTATTTTAAATTATATAGGGAAGCCAATAAAGTTTGATCAGGATAATGCAGGTGAAGAAAAAAATTTAAGGAAAGAAGCTGATATATTTTTTACAAATGGTTTAAATTCACCTAATCTAATTAGACTTAAAAACTTATTATCTTTAAGGGATATTATTGTAATAGCAGATGGTGATACTAACTATTTTGATAGTTATATTAAATCAGGGGTAGAATTATATACAGAATACCTAAAGTATTTAACCTCAATAAGTAAAGAAAATGATCAAAAATATCTTTTTGATGGGTTCTTATTACCTAAAGATAAAAATGAAAAATACAAACAAACTATTGGTGAGTATAAAAACTTACAACAATTTATAAATACTTTTTATACTAAAGGATCTCCACCCTATAACAGTGCAACATCTATTAGTGACTTTATACCAACAAAATCAGACTATAAAGAACCAGATGTTTTGTTAGATGAAATAAAGAAGACTACTAATAATAGATTTACTAAAGATACAAGAATTAAAGTATATGATTTTAGTAAAACTAGAGATTCGGTATTAGAAGTAAAAAGATTTTTGGACGGACAAATAGAAGTTAAGAAAAAATTAGTTATTGAAGAAATAAATAAAAGGATAGGAGAACAGATAAAATTCCGACCAAATATCAAAAACACTTTTGAGGTTATAATGAATAATACTCAAGCAATGTTAGAATCTTTATATGATGTTTCTGTATCTGCTGAGGGTTATGGTGAGTCAAGATATAATGCTTTAGGGGATGTAGGTACTGACAACAATTCAGACAAGATTATATATCCATGGCCTACAGTATATGAAAAGAATGGTGATGAGGTAGAGGAACAAAAGTGGTTAGGTAGCCTATCAGGTATTGATAACTCTTTATTTCCTGAAATTCAGTTTGTTGAAGATGTTATTGATGGTTATGTGAAAACATCAAAACAATTAGAACAAAATAGAAAACTTGTGGCACAAGTTAAACAAGGTTCCGTTAAAGATAGTTGGTTACCAATTAACATAATGGATGTTGATAAAAACCCTTACACTGATTTTAATGCAAGTTTTTATTGGTCGGAAAAAACTAATGAAATACCAAATGAATTTAGTGAAAGGTTACTGAAAAGAATAATTACTTTATCATCATATACTAATTTATCTGATAAAAAATTAACTAGTTTCGCTCAGATTGATGGTAGTGTTGCTGCTGTAAATATTATTGAACCTCAATATAGAGGTGTAATTAAACAAAATATAAATAAAGATAATATCATAGAGTATGGACTTGATAAGGGGATCATTACAAAAAACACAAATGATAATAAATATGAAATTGTTAATAATAGTTTAAAATTGAAAGATTATTATAATAAAACAATTACTGGTAATATTAATGATAATGATGATAACTTATATTTAATTGTTGATTCTAAGGCGGAAAAATTTATAAAAAACACAAATGACTTAGGTACTAAAATTAAAACAAAGTATGGTGGAGAAAATGGAGACATATCAAAGTTAGGGTCACCAAATAAGAGTGATACAAGTAAAGGTATTTTTTATCAGGATAATAACTACCGTTATAGACATAATATATCATATTTAGTTTGGGGTGGAGAAGATAAAAAAATAGAAACCGAAATAGACCCCGATATATCGGCCGATACTTGGGATCAAAACTATAAGTTAGATATTAAAAATATTGATGTTATTGATAATAAAGACTTTCAAAACATTAATGTACTTAGGTATGATAATTCAATAAATCAAATAAAAACATTATCCCAAAGTCAATTATGGTCTGGTAATACAAATGAAAAATTAAGAGTGTTTTTTATGTTAAATACTTTACCTTTTCTACCATTTGAAACTATATTGAAAGATTATATTACTAAAGATGATTTAAAAGATAAAAAAGTATCTAAAGTATTAGAGTTACCAAAATTATATATGGTTTGGGTGGGGTCATTATTATGGAGAATAAAGGAAAATCCTCCTATAACACAAGTTACTAGTGAAACAGATGGTAAAGATTTACCTGATAAAGATAAGTATATTAGAATCTTAGGTGGTATTTGGAAAAATGATGATAAATTATTTAAAGATAAAATAGAATTAGGGTCTATAATACCTAAAAATACTCAAGAACATTTAATTAAATATTTTGAGGATTGGTACAAAAATGAGTCAGAAAGTTTTTTAGAATCTATTGAATCTTACAAAGATGATATTGCGGGTATTAAAACTGGTTCTGAGTCAAAATCATTTAAAGATAAAATGAACACTACTATAAAAGTAGCTGTACCAACACCAAATGCATTTACGGGGCAAAACTTTAAGATTGAAATAACTGAAACAAACTTAAAATCTTATTTAGAAAAGTTTATTGTAGGGTTTCAGAATTTTGCGGAAGAAGAAAATACTGATGAAAGTAGTGATAGTGGTAATGGTGTTGATAATGACAGTAATCAAAAAACTTTAAATGATGACTCAATAAAACTTGCAGTCTACAACTATTTTAAAGAAATCTATGATAAGTGGATTGGTGGAACTGAAGATGGAAGGGTATTTAATGTTTGTGGTGAAAATAGTACTAAACAAGATGGGAAACCAAAAGACTTAATAGACTATTTTAGGTTTATTAATAGAGCTTGGTCAGACATTGGTGATAAGGCAGTGTGTAATTTAAATAGTGTGGTATCATTAGCAGGTAATACAAAACTAAATTTATATTTATACATTTCTAAAGTATTAAGGGATAGTAATTTCTTATTACAGATATTGCCTTCATATATTAATTATAAGGATATAAATGAAGTAAAAGATGCGTTTACTCCAATAACCAATATAGATGATAAGTTTGATAATACAGGACCAACATATGTTTGTATATTGGCTGGTGGTCAATCTAAAGTTTTAAAAATTGATGAAGATAGTAGATATACCTATAAAGATGATGGGTTAAACCTTACTGGTGAAAATATACCTTCAGAGTTTAATAAATTACAAGTCCCAAATGAAGTAGACTTAACAAATAGGTTAGTTGCATTTAGAGTGGCGTTTGGTTCTGAAAATCAATCAGTGTTTAGTAAAGTAGATTTAAATCAAGAAGAACATAGTGCAACTGGGGAATACTTTAAGCAATTATCAGAATTAGTAGATAAAAGGGGAGGTACTCAAAGAGTATTAAAAGGTAATGATTTATATGATTTATTCTCAACAAGATCATATAAGTGTAGAGTAGGTGGTTTAGGTAATATGAATATACAACCACTAATGTATTTTCAGTTGGATAATGTACCTTTCTTTAAAGGTTCTTATTTAATAACTAGTGTAGAACATTCTATCACACCTAATAATATGGAAACATCATTTACAGGGTTAAGGCAATCAATATATACTGTACCTATAGAAGATAGTATTACAACATTCTTAAATGTTGATTTGGATGAAGTGGATGAAATAGCACAAAGATTAAAAGTAAAAAACTTTACAGATAATATAGAGACTACAGATATAAACTTTCAAATAAATGAACCTACAGTAAGATTTAATACTACTCTTTTAGAAGAAAATAGTTTGAATAATTTATTTACTAAACAGAATATCGGAGGAACAACTAATATAAATAAAGGATACCTATCAAAGGCTCTCACAAACTGGTTACCAAAATATGGAATTACAACTAATAGTCAGGTATGTAATTTCTTAGCGCAATGTATACATGAATCATTAAGATTCAACTATAGTATTGAAGTATGGGATGGTGACCCTGATTTAGATGAAGGTGGTAAGGCTAGAAATGGCTCAACAGATCAACTTAAATATGAAGATAATAATGCTTTAGGTAACACCGAACCTGGTGATGGGTATAAGTTTAAGGGTAGAGGTTTTATACAGGTTACTGGTAGAAAAAACTACAAAAACTTAGAAGATGATACAACTGCAGGAACACTATTCAATGGTATTACAAATAAAACTAATGATGAAATAGATGGATTATTTAATATTGAATCAGAAGAGGGTGTTGAAAGATCAGTTGTTGCATCTTTAATATGGTGGTCTAATAGTGGTGTTGGTACATTACCAAATGGAACTGTTGCAGAAGCACAGACTGTTAGTAGAAAAGTTAATTCTGGTGAAGGAGATACAAAACAAAATAAAAGAATAAAAATATTTGATCAGTTGGCTTCATTCTTTAATATAAAGACTGACTATACTGGATAATAACTTTTCATTGTCACAATTTATTCTTATATTTGTGACATGTATGTTGGAAATATTATAACCTCTTCTAAAATAGAAGACGACAACTTTAAGATTTGTAGAAAATTAGAAACTATAGATGATAGTTTACCTACACTCATTGTGGGGTGGGAAAAGACTAAAGAAATCTATGGTGAAGAAGTATCTATATTACACAAGAAGATTGATGACAAAACCCAATGGACATTTTCAACCAAAGAAAGAAAGGTAGATTATGATAAAGACATCAAAAGATTTATGGAAGAATGTTATTCTCATATAGGAGAAGACATCAACTATGTGTATGTTGACTTAATTC